>Ga0209149_1000016_pt1 | contig 170308 bp, 171 predicted proteins | sample WorMetTyACAVOLI2_FD_187423 | JGI IMG/M metagenome (GOLD analysis project Ga0209149, IMG submission 187423) | Marine gutless worms symbiont microbial communities from Max Planck institute for Marine Microbiology, Germany - Olavius algarvensis... ... | reverse complement strand
GTCTATTCCACATCATGTTTTTGGAGTCAAAGAAATTGCAGGAGTGCACGTGGCAGGTTTTGGGGTTATTTCCACGGCAGTTTTCTGAGTTTCAGGTTTTGCTCTGTTGTTATTTTTGAGAGAATCCCCAAGTTGGAGCTATTTATGAGAAACTTTGAGAAGTAAGGAATAAGCTGCAACTTGGGGATAGGAACCTGGCAACGACCTACTCTTCCACACAGAGTGCAGTACCATCGGCGCTGGCGGGCTTAACTGCCGTGTTCGGTATGGGAACGGGTGTGGCCCCGCCGCTATAATAACCAGGCTGTTTATGCAGAATTTTGATATGGATCTGGACGAGTCGGTGGAGGGTTTGAGATATAAGAATAATATGGTCAAGCCTCACGGAATATTAGTACTGGTCTGCTGCATATGTTACCATACTTTCACAGCCAGCCTATCCACCTGGTATTCTCCCAGGTTCCTTTAGTTACCATTGAAGGTAATGGGATGTCTAATCTTGAGGGGGGCTTCCCACTTAGATGCTTTCAGCGGTTATCCCGTCCGAACGTAGCTACCCAGCAGATACCCTTGGCAGGATAACTGGTACACTAGAGGTTCGTCCATTTCGGTCCTCTCGTACTGGAAACAGATCTTCTCAAACATCCAACGCTTGTGGCAGATAGGGACCGAACTGTCTCACGACGTTCTGAACCCAGCTCACGTACCGCTTTAAATGGCGAACAGCCATACCCTTGGGACCTGCTACAGCCCCAGGATGCGATGAGCCGACATCGAGGTGCCAAACTTTGCCGTCGATGTGAACTCTTGGGCAAAATTAGCCTGTTATCCCCGGAGTACCTTTTGTCCGTTAAGTGACGGCCCTTCCACACGGGAAACCGCCAGATCACTAAGACCTACTTTCGTACCTGCTCGAGGTGTCTCTCTTGCAGTCAAGCTCTCTTATGCCTTTACACTTCATTCACGATTTCCAACCGTGAAAAGAGAACCTTTGCGCGCCTCCGTTACGCTTTGGGAGGCGACCGCCCCAGTCAAACTGCCCACCTGACAATGTCCGCTTGAGCGGCTTCACGCCCAGCGTTAGATACATAAATCACAAAGGGTGGTATTTCACCAAAGACTCCCTCCAGCCTAAGGACCGAAGTTCACAGTCTCCCACCTATCCTACACATCATAATCCACATACCAATATCAGGATGCAGTAAAGGTTCACGGGGTCTTTCCGTCTAACCACAAGTACTCGGCATCTTCACCGAGACTTTAATTTCACCGGATCTCACGTTGAGACAGTGCCCAAATCGTTACACCATTCGTGCGGGTCGGAACTTACCCGACAAGGAATTTCGCTACCTTAGGACCGTTATAGTTACGGCCGCCGTTTACTGGGGCTTCAATTTACTGCTTCACACAAAGCTAACAGCTCCTCTTAACCTTCCAGCACCGGGCAGGTGTCAGTCACTATACCTCCCATTTCTGGTTCGCAGTGACCTGTGTTTTTGGTAAACAGTCGCTCGGGCCTAGACTCTGCAACCTCTCAAAAATTGAGTAGGCCATACTTCTCCCTAAGTTACGTATGTAATTTGCCGAGTTCCTTAACGTGAGTTCTTCCGTACGCCTTAGCTAATTAAGCTCGCCTACCTGTGTCGGTTTGCGGTACGGTTCCTGATAACCTAACCTTAGAAGCTATTTCCTGGCACGACGAGTTTATTCTCTTCGATCACCCGTGGGATCACTCCTCTTAACGGCTTAGCTCATCCCGGGGATTTACCTCCAGAACTAAAGCGCCTAACCGCTTGAACCGGGACAACCATCGCCCGGCAGAATATTCCCCTATGCGTCACTCCATCGAAATTACCAGAAGTACGGGAATATTGACCCGTTTCCCATCGACTACGCCTTTCGGCCTCGCCTTAGGGACCGACTAACCCTGGGAAGATTGACTTTACCCAGGAAACCTTCGGCTTTCGGCGGGCAGGGATTTCACCTGCCTTTTCGTTACTCATGCCTGCATTCTCACTTCTGATACCTCCAGCCACCATCATCCGGCAGCCTTCATCGGCCTACAGAACGCTCCCCTACCCACTGTTATCACTAACAATGCCGTAGCTTCGGTACTATGCTTAAGCCCCGTTACATTCTAGGCGCACGACTACTCGACCAGTGAGCTATTACGCACTCTTTCAAGGGATGGCTGCTTCTAAGCCAACCTCCTGGCTGTCTGAGCAATCACACTTCCTTCTCCACTTAGCATAGTTTGGGGACCTTAGCTGACGGTCTGGGCTTTTTCCCTCTCGTCCATGGATCTTATCACCCATAGACTCACTCCCGGACTTTGAATAGTGGCATTCGGAGTTTGAATAAGTTTAGTACCCGGTGAAAGGCCCTAGCCTAATCAGTGCTCTACCTCCACTATTAACCATCCGAGGCTGACCCTAAAGCCATTTCGGGGAGAACCAGCTATCTCCGAGTTTGATTAGCCTTTCACTCCTACCCACGGTTCATCACTGCCTTTTTCAACAGACTAGTGTTCGGCCCTCCACTCCGTGTTACCGGAGCTTCAGCCTGACCATGAGTAGATCACTCGGCTTCGGGTCTACCACACCATACTCAAATTGCGCTCATTTAAAACTCGGTTTCCCTCCGGCTCCAGTACTACAATACCTTAACCTTGCATGATATGGTAACTCGCAGGCTCATTCTACAAAAGGCACGCCGTCACCAGGATAAATCCCGGCTCCGACTACTTGTAAGTCCACGGTTTCAGGTTCTATTTCACTCCCCTCCCGGGGTGCTTTTCACCACTTCCCTCACGGTACTCGTTCGCTATCGGTAGCTGTCTCGTATTTAGCCTTGGAGGGTGGTCCCCCCTGTTTCCGACAGGGTTCCTCGTGTCCCGCCGTACTCAGGATAGTAAGCAGAGACTCTCAGAAATTTCGATTACGGGGCTTTCACCCTCTCTGGCCGGCCTTCCCAGTACCGTTCTTCTATCTCCAAGCTTCCCCATCACTTACTTCCTACAACCCCAGAATTGCCGTAACTATCCTGGTTTGGGCTCTTCCCCTTTCGCTCGCCGCTACTCAGGAAATCTCATCTTGATTTCTTCTCCTCTGGGTACTTAGATGGTTCAGTTCCCCAGGTCTCGCCTCATATGGCTATGTCTTCACCATATGATATGCGCTGTGCGCATGGGTTACCCCATTCGGGTATCCCCGGATCAATGGATGTTTGCTCCTCACCGAGGCTTCTCGCAGCTTACCACGCCCTTCTTCGCCAAACAGCTCCAAGTCATCCACCATGGACTCTTATTTACTTGACCATATTATTCTATATATCCCTTCCCTATATCACACCCGCTTACTCAAAACTGCAGATGCTATCAACATGTCAAAGAACTCAAATGGAAGCTGAACTCATCGCAATGCACGATGAAGAACCACTCAGCAATTTGGATTAGGGTTCAACGCCTTTGGGCCTGACAAGAGTTGAACTTGTGACCTCACGCTTATCAGGCGTGCGCTCTAACCAGCTGAGCTACAGGCCCGGATACACAACCGAACAAGCCGATGCAACCCGGTTTGCCATAGGGAAGAGAAGGAAGAGCCACTGGAGTTTTGCCACTTATTGCGCCGGATATACACTTAAACCGGCGACTTTGAATCGCAATCGAGGCGATTCGAAAACCTTTCACTTTGAAAGGAGGTGATCCAGCCGCACTTTCCAGTACGGCTACCTTGTTACGACTTCACCCCCCTTACCAAGCATACCTTTGGCACCGTCCCCCTTCGCAGGTTAGACTGGCGACTTTGGGTATCCCCAACTCGGGTGGTGTGACGGGCGGTGTGTACAAGGCCCGGGAACGTATTCACCGCGCCATGCTGATGCGCGATTACTAGCGATTCCACCTTCACGGAGTCGAGTTTCAGACTCCGATCCGAACTTAAGGTCTGTTTTTTGCGGTTTGCTTCACCTCACGGTTTCGCATCGCTTTGTACAAACCATTGTAGCACGTGTGTAGCCCAGGACATAAGGGCCATGATGACTTGACGTCGTCCCCACCTTCCTCCGGTTTGTCACCGGCAGTTTCGCCTGAGTCCCCAACTTAATGATGGTAACAGACGATAGGGGTTGCGCTCGTTGCGGGACTTAACCCAACACCTCACGGCACGAGCTGACGACAGCCATGCAACACCTGTATACTCGTCCCCAAAGGGAAATCTGCATCTCTGCAGAGGTCGAGTATATGTCAAACCCTGGTAAGGTTCCTCGCGTATCATCGAATTAAACCACATGCCCCACCGCTTGTGCGGGCCCCCGTCAATTCCTTTGAGTTTAACCGTTGCCGGCGTACTCCCCAGGCGGTGCACTTAACGCGTTAGCTCCGACAGCGATCCGGAAAAGGACCACCATCAAGTGCACATAGTTTACAGCGTAGACTACCAGGGTATCTAATCCTGTTTGCTCCCTACGCTTTCGCTCATCAGTGTCAATCTTTGGCCAGATACCCGCCTTCGCCACCGGTGTTCTTCCTGATATCAACAGATTCCACCCCTACACCAGGAATTCCAGTACCCCCTCCAAGATTCCAGCTTGCAAGTTTCTCTCGCATAACCAGGGTTGAGCCCTAGTCTTTCACGAAAGACTTCGCAGGCCACCTACGAGCCCTTTACGCCCAATAATTCCGAACAACGCTCGCACCTTACGTGTTACCGCGGCTGCTGGCACGTAATTGGCCGGTGCTTATTCCTCAACATAACGTCATCAGTCTTGCATTACCTCAAAACCTTATTCTTCTGTGAGAAAAGGGCTTTACAACGTCTCCGCCTTCTTCACCCACGCGGCGTCGCTCCGTCAGGCTTTCGCCCATTGCGGAAGATTCTTAGCTGCTGCCTCCCGTAGGAGTCTGAGCCGTATCTCAGTCCCAATGTGGCCGTTCACCCTCTCAGGCCGGCTAATGATCGTCGCCTTGGTGAGCCATTACCACACCAACTAGCTAATCATACGCAAACTCATCTCTCGGCAAGGCCGAAGCCCCTTTCAACCCTCAACACTATATGTAAAAAGTTCGTATTCGGTATTACCCCATGTTTCCATAAGCTATCCCCAACCAAAAGGTAGATTATCTACGCGTTACTCACCCGTTCGCCACTCTCAAATGGTGTAAACACCACTCTACCGTTCGACTTGCATGCTTAAAACGCGCCGCCAGCGTTCGTTCTGAGCCAGGATCAAACTCTCCATTATTAATTAGCACCTATTAATAGATGCTATGCTTTCCTTCCTTGCTTTCCTTGCCATCATGCTCTCGCATAACAAAATTCCAACAAGCTCCCAGCTTAAACTCAAGGCTATGCTCGAAATTATCCCGAACATAAAACCTAAAACGTGGTCTCTTCCTTCCCTTCCCTAGCTTCTTAAAGATCATATCCGCATATCTAATACTGCGGCCTGTATCACAGGTAAAACAAAAAACTACTCCCACAAACAAAAAATGTCAAGCTTAGTTAAGTGAAGTTATCTACAAATTTAAATTCACAAGATGAGTTCGGATATAATTGATTAGTGAAATCAAAGCAATTAAGGCTGCGATTATGAAAAGCAACCCGCTTAAGAATTCCACTATCGGAAGAAAGCGATGGGTTGGCAGCCACACGCGAAGAGTTAACGCGATAAGGCCCCCTGCAACACCGACAAAGTAGAGAGCCGTCTTAAGCTTCCCGGCAAAACTGGCACCTATAGCAATTTGCTTATAAGCCATAAGCATTCTAATGAACATGATTGTAAACTCGCGCCACAGAATTATGATAAGAGTCCAAACCCGCATTAAGTCAGCATTCAAAAAGCACACAAAAAAAGTAACCGTGAGGAGCATATCGGAAAACGGGTCCATCAGTTTTCCGATATCAGTCACCTGGCCCATTTTCCTTGCTAAGTAACCATCTAAAATGTCAGTGCTCGCGCCGAAGCAAAATAACGCCCAGAGTATTAGAGTCCCCAGACGAGGAGAATGTCCCAATTCAACCAGAAAATACCAAGCAAGGAAGATAAATGGTGCACAGCAGATCCGGATTATAGTCAGGTTATTGGAAGAAGGCATGTAGCCACTATAGGCAGTCGATATTGTCGGGTCAACGGAAATCTAGAAGCGGTATATCTGGCTGTACTTGGAATTCAGGTAGTTCAAGAATTCGGACGCGTCAAGTTTCTTACCCGATAGATGATAGCAGAGATCATTCGGGTTATAAACACGACCATGCCTGTAAATATTCTCTTTCAACCATCGCTGAATCACGTCTAATTTGCCCTTTCCGAGTAGATTGGCTAAAGGCCCTATTTCGTTTTCCATGGGTCTGACGAACTGAGCTGAATATAGATTGCCTAAGGCATAGGTTGGAAAATAACCAAACGATCCCGCAGACCAGTGTATATCCTGCATGCATCCCTCGACATCGTTATTGGGAGTGATACCAAGATATTCCTTGTATGCCTGATTCCAGGCGCCTGGAAGATCGGATACTTTGAGGTCACCAGAGATTAAGGCATGTTCGAGTCGAAAACGAATCACGATGTGAAGAGAGTAGGTTACTTCGTCGGCATCAACTCGAATGAGAGAGGGTTGTACATTGTTGACGGCGCGATAGAATTCGTCGTATCCAACATCAGCAAGATTCTCAGAGAAGAGTTCTTGGAATTCGCTGTACCAGAAACTCCAGAAGGAATGGGATTTACCTACAATGTTCTCCCAAAATCTGGATTGAGATTCATGAATACCTAAGCTTGCTCCATCTTCCAGGATTGTTTGACGCAGGTTTTCATCTATCCCCTGCTCATAGAGACCATGGCCTGCCTCATGAATGCTGCTGAATAGGCCTGAAAGGACTTTGTTCTCGTCATAGCGCGTGGTTAGTCGTATATCATTCGGGCCAAGGTTGGTAGCAAAGGGGTGAATGCTTAAATCAAGACGGCCACGATTGGTATCGAAGCCCATGTGCGATTGAATTCTTCGGGCGAAAATGTTTTGTTTCTCGACGCTGTATTTTTGATTGAGAAAGGCTGGCGTGGCTGAATACGCTCCGTTTGTAGCTCCTTTGACTTTGTCTGCAATCTTTTGAAGGCCTATGGTCAGCTCATCAAACACAGTTGAGATTTGTGCTGTGCGCGCGCCAGGCTCGTGCTCATCAAGAAGGGTATCGTATGGTTCTGCATCGGGAGCAACTGTTACCGAATATTCCTGCTTCAGCCTGACAACTTTTTCAAGATGAGGAGCGAATGCCGGAAAATTATTCGTTCTGCGAGCATCTACCCAGGCGGCCTGTGCAAGCGAGGTTTCATTTGCGATTGCTTTCACCAGTCTTCCTGGGAGAGATTTATTTCGTATCCAGCGTCTATGAGCTTCACGCAAGAAGGCCTTTTCCACCTCGTCAAATCCAATATCACCAAACTGTGCGGTATCAGATGCGGCACTCGAAGAGTTTAGATTGTTTATGGAACTCTGACTTGACGAGTTTATGTGTGTCGAATAGCCAAGTTTTTCGAATAAAGTCTCCCATTCGGTATTAATGATTTTTTCCTGACGCAAAGCTGCAAGCAGTGCCAGTTGAGCGGCACGCTCATTTTGCGCAGCCTTGGGCATGTAGGTTTCTTGATCCCACTCAAGCAGGGCTCCGATATTGTTCAGTCTAATGATGTCCATGTCCAGGGTCTTAAGTCGCGATAAATAATTCTTACTTCTGTTCAATGGGAATTATCTCCTAGCAACTTCTATTCAGAAGTCGGCTGATTATGATATCAAAATCCTGCTGCCCCGTGGAAGGTAGCAGGAGAGTGTAGTCCCGTGCTTTTCGATACAAGGCCGCGGCCTCTTCTCGGGCCAATTCCACAGCTCCCAACTCAATTACTTTCTTTCTGATTTGACGACGCTTTCGAAGTGATGAGGGAATGCCATTCCTAGTGAGCTTTCTGATTCCACTATCCCCACTTTCCCAAGCGATAATCAGCGGCAGTGTGCTGAAACCGGCATGAAGGTCGGCCGAGATGTTTCCACGTAAATGGCTCTGCTCCTCCTGATAATCAAGCGCATCATCATCCATTTGGAAAGCACGGCCAACAATGAGAGCCCAACGGTCGAGTGTATTCAAGGTTGGTAAGTCGACGCCAGCTACACTGGCACCCACGCGGCAGGGAAGTCGCAAGAGGGCAGCCGTTTTGCCATCCACGCGCTGGAGGTATTCTTCTCTGGATACCACAAGCTTACCACTTGAAACATCCTGATGAATCTCGGCCTTGCAAAGCTCCTCAATTCTTTCATTGAGAAACAGAAACAGTTCCTTATCATAATGTCTGCCGGCAATGGAGAGCGCGCGTGCTAGAAGCCAGTCACCTGCAAGTACAGCTCCTGCTCCGCCAATCCTAACATGCAGAGCCGATTCTCCACGGCGGAAAAGCGCACCATCAATCACATCATCGTGTATAAGTGTCGCAAGATGTATCATTTCCATAGCGGCGGCAAGTTCTATAATATTCCCCACGGAATTATTTCCCAGCTTGCTGGAAAGTAATACAAGAGCCGGTCTAAGTAATTTTCCCCTGCTCTCAAGTGTCCGGGAAATCTCAAGACCCACATAGTCCTGCGATCTTTGAGCTTCACTGCTTAAGAAGCTTCGAACCATTTCCAGTTGTTTATCTAAAGCTTCATTGCCCCATGGAAACTCCGACATGAGGCCATCATACACAAACAATGTAGACAAATGCTAGGGAGCCGGGATTGAGATTGAAGTCCGGATTGATAAGTGCATCTGAATCTAAACTGTTTCCTTGGCGATTATCTTTTTTTGAATCATTTCTATTGCTTCGTCGATTGACAGGGTCGATTTCTCGCCTCCACGAGTTCTAACGCTTACCGATCGATTTTCACATTCTCTCTCGCCAACTATCAACATGAACGGCACTTTCTGAGTCTGATGGTTTCGAATCTTTGCATTTAATCTCTCATTGCCCAAATCGGCTTCAGCCCTTATATCCTGCCCTCGCATTTCATGGACAATTTCGCTGGCATAATCGCTGAAATTCAATGCGACTGGAATAAGGACAACCTGAACAGGCGAAAGCCAAACAGGAAACGCGCCTCCGTAATTCTCAATCATCACTCCAAAAAAACGTTCTATGCTACCAAAGAGTGCCCTGTGTATCATGTAGGGGCGTGTTTCAATACCATCGCTGTCGGTAAAGGTCATATTGAATCTGTCCGGAAGATTGAAATCAAATTGTATGGTGGATAACTGCCAGATCCTACCCAGAGCGTCCCTTACCTTCAAATCTATTTTTGGTCCGTAGAACGCGCCTCCACCCTCATCAACTTTGTATTTCAGTTTCTCCAACTCCACCGTCTCTCTTAGAGAGTCCTGGGCCGCCTCCCAACGTTCGCGCGCGCCAACTGCTTTTTCCGGCATCGTGGAAAGATATGCTTCGATTTCCTGGAATCCAAAAGAGCGCAGCATATAGAGGCTAAACCGGATTACATCCCGTATTTCTCCCTGCATCTGACTTGGTGTGCAAATCAGATGAGCATCATCCTGAGTAAAGCCCCTAATCCTTAAGAGCCCGTGGAGAGTGCCGGAACGCTCATAGCGATATACGGTTCCCAATTCCGCCCAACGATAAGGCAAATCCCGATAGGAATGCTTACCATTGTTATAAATCATTACATGGAAGGGACAATTCATTGGTTTGATATAGTAAGCACTCTTATCCATGTGTAGACTGGGATACATACTCTCAGAATAAAAATCCAGATGACCCGAGGTTTCCCAAAGCCATCTCTTGCCCACATGAGGTGTAAATACCATCTCGTAGCCATTTTTGTAGTGTTCGGTGCGCCAAAAATCCTCGACAAGCACTCGAATTCGGGCACCTTTGGGGTGCCAATGAACAAGCCCGGCACCGACTTGTTCATGAATCGAAAAAAGATCTAATTCCCTGCCCAGTCGGCGATGATCTCGCTTCTCAAGTTCTTCGAGATGTGCGAGATGTGTTCTTAGAGCCTTGGAATCGTGCCAGGCTGTTCCGTAGATTCGCTGCAACATAGGCCGTTTTTCGTCGCCCCTCCAGTAAGCACCCGCGATGCTAGTCAACTTAAAACCCTGAGGACAAAGTTTTCCTGTTGACTGCACATGCGGTCCTCGACAAAGATCGATAAAACTGCCCATACGATAGATGCTCAGCTCTTCGTTTTCCGGTAAGTCGTTAATAAGCTCTATTTTGTAGGGCTGGCTCCCAAATAATCTCAAGGCATCGGCACGCATGATTATTTCCCGCTCAAAGGAGTAATCCTCTGCAATTAGCTTGATCATGCGGTTTTCGATAACTTTGAGGTCTTCGGGTTTGAGCTTTCGGGGTAGCTCAAAATCATAGTAAAAGCCATTCTCTATTGCAGGACCGATGGCTATCTTTGCATCGGGAAACATCGCAAGAACCCCCGAGGCCATCACATGCGCCATAGAATGGCGCATTCGCGCAAGTTTTTCTTCTCCCGTGTCCATGTTATATCGGAATATCGATATCTTTGTAATTTCTGTCAAGGCGCAAAGTCTCTCTTATCATCCAAATTGAACAGGCAGAAGAACAATATGGGCGTACAACGCGACTAAGCCTCAGACATACAGAGTCGAATAGTGGTAGCGAGTCTGAAATCTACAGTTTCCAAAGAATAAGAGAGTTCACGCCGATTCTTCGAAAAGAAAGTCCCCCTGCTTTATTTGCGATAGTGACTGATTTCTCGTTAGTGGGAACAGTTATTGTGGAACCTCGCGTTTCGCGCAGCCAGGCAAACTCACCTCGGAGAAGAAACGAAAGCCGGTCAGTGATTTTAAATCCAACTTCGAGGGTGGTACCCACCCAGGGTCCGCCAAAAGCTACATCATAGAAATAAACTCCATTGGAACCGTATTCGAACCTCTTCAGGTGATGGTCCTTAGCGATTCCCAGCATTGGCCCGATGGAGACAAGGGCACTTAGGGAAATGGTATCCCACTCAAAACTGCTGCGCAGAGATAATGAAGGTACCTGGTAGATAACCCAGTAATTGATTCCATTTGATCCCACCGTCAACACATCGGGTCTGTCACGAAACTTATCACCTTTCCCGTGACTGAATTTGTCGGGGACTGAACGGTCAACTCTGTGCACAAAAGTCGAATACAGTGAATCTGTCAATTTGTCCCTCCAACTCCACCATTCTATGTGATATCCAGCGCCTACTTTCAGGTTGAAGCGTCCCGATCTCACTAGTACTTCTTCATATAAGAAATCGAAGATGAATCCCAATCTCAGTGTCGCTTCGCTTTGAGACCAATGACTCCAATCTCTATCTGTATAGTACCAATCATAATCGTCCATTTTGCCTGCCGGCATATTTGGAATTGCAAAGTCAAGTCTGAGTTCCAATCCATTTGATTTCTTCCCCTGCCAGAACGAATCGACACCTAATACAAACACTCGGTTAAGTTCCCATATCAATTCGCTCAAATAGTCATTCTTACTTGTCACGCCTGTATTTTCGAAGACGAGCTCTCTGGCCTTCCCCCATATAACACCACTCGTGGAGCCAATCGACCATCCTGCTTTGTTTGCCTGCGGGAAGTTAGCAATCGATTCCCTTGTTTCGTGTTGCTGCGAATAGGGGGTAAGCGAACACCATGCTTTGTTTTGCCGCGGGAGGAAATCCATCGACCACTCCGGTTTATCGGCAACCTCCGCTTGTGCCCCGGCTCCAATGCTTAGTAATATGAATACTGCAAGGTACTTGAAAAGCTGTTTATCTAAATCCATATGCTCTTAAGCTACAGTGTAGTCCGCATTTTCCCCAAAAACCGAATTCTTTTTGATTTTTTGCTCAGCTAAAACTCTCTGATTCTTCTACTGCTATTGTTGGAAATCCATCTTAGTGGTCCAATTTCCTTCATTTCATCATACTAAGGCAGTAAAACTCTCTCTCTGCAACAAAATGGATGATATTCTACGGAGTCAGAATCTATGCTGTCAATGTGGATTATTACCGCCGACTATGTGAGGAATCAAGAAGTGGATTGATAAGCTTCGGGGAACGAACAAGCACCCAAACAGTATCAGTTTCGGTAGCTCCCAGCGAGTATCGACTCTTAGGCACTTTTTTTGTATCCACTTCCCAGATAATCTCTCGACGCACAACTACGGCATTCGCGGATTCAAGAGTTTCAAAAATGCGATTCCAGGTTCTATTGTCCACGTTATATCGCGAGATATCAAAAGCATCGCTAAGGGCGCCTGGTGCCGGAGCGAGCTTGTCATCGAAATCAAAGGCGCCGCTAAGGCGTCGCCCATTGTGAGTTAGGGAGCTTATTTCCTTTCGCATGGAGGGAGTAAGTGGATCTATCCCGAAGGGGAACGAAAGTGTCCGAAGACTTACGGCCTCCCCACCGGCATACTCGTCTATAAGTTCCCAGGCCCGGAGCACATCCCTGGCAAAGGCTTCAGGCCCCATATCGTTTGCATAGATATGGTTGAGGGAATGAATTCCAAGGATAAATTTTTCATCTAGATATCTGATTTTTTCCGCCACCAAGGGGATTCCCTTGTAAGGAAACTTTGGATTTCGGTAGCCGTCCAATTGGCGGAATGGCACTGCGTCGAAGGAAATGTAGAAAGTGAAATTTATCCTTCCTTCCTCCCTGGGTGCATACTTCTCGAGTATCGATACCATTGAGTTCCTATCCAGAAGAGGTTTGCCAGCCCTACGCTTTACGGTGCCATACAGGCTCCCGCCAACGGTTTGGTAGGTGAAGGTACCGTAAGAGGCATCGTCGGAACCCATCACTATAGGCTTGAAACCGTTTGGCACTCTGGATAAGTCTCCACTTATGTATTGATGATCTGATATAAGATACCATTTGTTGTCTTTGATATAATTAATCAGGCGTCGAAATCTAACAGGCGTCAGTTCATATTTTTGCTTTTTGCCCAATCGGTGAAAACAGAGCACAGGAACCTTGCCGGTGCTGCTTATTTCAGACAAGATTGTGATATCGCCTTTTCTGCGAGTCATCCAATTCTCATAACCCAGCTTACTTGCTATAAATGCGTATGGCTCCTTCCCGCCCGGTACCTCGATGGCATTTCTGAGAACCGAACGATTGTAACGGTCGTTTGTGTGAAACCAGAATACAGCTTCGGTTTCCGCGTCAAGACGACTTATCGTCATGATGAAGAGAAAGCATGGAACAGATGGTTTCACGAAGGTAGAATACACGTGCCTACCGGCTGTATGCTATCACTTCTTCTTTTTCTTTTTGGCTTTCGATTTGGCTCGGCGAAGCGTTGCTACGGCTATCTCTTCGGCGCTTTGCCGCTTCGGTTGCAACACCACCCTCGCTCTACTGCTTGAAACCGATTTAACCGACGAACCGCTCTGCGGGGCAACGATGCCTCTACTTGTCTTCTGCTGCCTCCTATCGTGCCAGATAAGCAGGATCGGTGAAGCCACGAAGATAGAGGAGTATGTTCCCACCAGGATACCTACCCCCAGGCTAAGCGCAAAGACTTGGATTGTGCCAGTTGCGAAAACCAGAATCGCGGTTACCGCAAGCAGAGTGGTGAACGAGGTGATTAAGGTTCGACTTAGAGACTGAGAAATTGACTGGTTAATTACCTCTTTGAAACTTATATCCTTTGTGATTCTTGCGTTTTCTCTAATCCGATCAAATATTACTATGGTGTCGTTCAGGGAATATCCAATTATCGTAAGTATGGCTGCTATGGTAGCAGTTGAAAACTCGAGCTGAAGAGCTCCTATGAATCCCAGTAAAAACAACACATCGTGAAAAACGGCAGCCACCGCGGATACCGCATAATTCAGTTTGAAGCGTATCCAAACATAGAGAAGTATTAAGCTCAGCGCTATAAGCGTCAACCAAATGGTTTGTGTCGCCAGGCTGGTCGCGAAGCTTGAACCTATATACTCTTCGGACACAATTGCAACTGATTCGAATTGAGTACTAAGAATATCAAGAACCGATTGAGTGGTGATTTGTTGAAAATCCGCAACTCCTGAGTCATCTGCGATGCGAATGATGAAACGACCGTCCTCGTCTCCCGCTGTTTGAATCTGTGGATCGAATTCATCAAGGAGTTCACGGAGCTTCTGTTCATTTGACTCCGCGGATATGTCGACGACGATATTCAACCCGGCTTTGAAATCGATGCCAAAGTTGAACCCCTCGTTGATGAATAGCGTATAAGTCCAGAAAACCAGGATAAAAAAACCGGAAGCTATAAGTGCGGGGATGCGATAGGATGTAACGTTATATACTTTCATGTTTTCTTGAATACCCACGCAATATTGAGTTTTTGTCGTTTGAAGCTTTCTGTTCCGATGTCAAAAATCAGCCGGGAGACGAAAAGAGCCGTAAAGAGGGAACATCCAATACCCCAAGCTAAGGTGATTGCAAATCCTTGAACAGGTCCCTTCCCCAGCTGGGAAAGGAAGAGTGCCGCTATCAGGGTTGTAATTTGGGCATCCATTATGGTCCAAAAGGCCTTCTTGAAACCTGTGTCGACTGCCATTGCTCTGTTTTTGCCTAATCTTCGTTCCTCTTTAATCCGCTCAAAGATTATGACATTCGCATCGACGGACATCCCCACGGTAAGAATCAAACCTGCAATACTGGTCATAGTGAGGGTAAAATTGAAACTCGATAAGATCGCGGTGAGCAAGAACAGATTCATGGCCAAGGCGATATCGGCGATAACACCCGCACCTCTATACCAGAGCGCCATGAAAAGGAATACGAGTCCAAAACCGATAAGTATGGCCTGCAGTCCAGCCTGGATAGTATCCCTGCCAAGAGAAGCGCCTATCGACTGGAGTGAGCGAATATCCAACTGTACCGGCAGAGAGCCGGTGCGAAGTACCACTGCCAAGTCATTAGCCTCGCGATAGTTAAAGCCCGTAACACGCGCAGTGCCCCCTGGGATGGCTTCTTCAATGTATGCATTGGCCTTAATCTTGTCATCCAGCACGACCGCCATGAATTTTTTTGTATTCTCTGCCGTAAGGCGTTGAAATATGGTTGCACCTTCCGGATCGAGCCGGAAAATAACGATTGGCCTGAGATCTTCTGGATCGGTTTCCGGCTTGGCTTCACGAATATGAGAACCATCGAGATCGGGTTTCTGTGAAACTGCTATCCAACCATTGAATTGGTCGATATTGTAGGCATCTTTAGTATAATACCCTAGGGCAACTAGTCCTTCGGCGAGGATTCCATCATCTACGGGCTTACCATCGACAATCACACCCCCCGATTCTACATAATCGCGCACTGCCTGTGTTCCCTCATCATCAACGATATGAAAACCCAGCGAACCACGGCCTATAAGAAAAGAATTTACGCGCTCGGGATCGGCTTCTCCGGGAATGTCTATGAGAACTGAGTCGTCCAGCTGCCGGCGTATCTGTGGTTCTGTTACACCGAAGGTATCGATTCTGTTGCTGATAACCTCAATGGCAGATTCCAGAGCCGCGTCGCGATCGGCTGAGGATATCACCTCAGTGCTAGCATCCTCCAGGGATGAGAAATCCGGCTCAACTACAATGCTGAGTCCTCCTGAAAGATCCAGACCAAGAGTAAGTATGCGCCCCTTCATTTCCTTCAAATCCAAGATGCTCTGACGATAATAGTCCTCGACAGAATTACGCAAATCATCAAAATCACGAAATCCATTCAAAACAGCGCCAAGAGTCCAGTCTCCAGGCATATCGCTTTTGCCTAAGCGATAATTCTCCCTGGCTATTTTTTGCAGGAATTCATATTCCTCAGGTATCGGATTTTGAACCGTCTCTGAATTTTGACTAATCTGCTCAAGTTCGTCGGTAATTCGGTTAGCCTGGTTTACCGACCAGATTCGAATTCCCGTGGAGGTTCCATTTGCGAGATTCTTCATTTCGGTGTCGATCAAGAAATACCATTTTATTGTCGGATACAGGAAAACGCTGCCTAGTACCAGCAGCGTAAGAACTAAGAGCGCACGCATTAGTTTAGTCATCATTATCTCCGGAGGGAATTCTTATTCGGACGATTTCTACTTCCCGCCGTTATTGAATGGTTTCTCTGGAGTCATTGCATCCACCGAACCTATGGCAGTCTTCATAAATTCCAAAGTTGTTCCTTTATTATCCACCTCAATGATTATTGATTTCTCCATCACATTTTTTACCACACCTCGAATTCCACCGATGGTGGTAATCTTGTCGCCCTTCCTGACGCCTTCAATCATTCTCTTAGTTTCTTTTTGTTTCCTGCGCTGAGGACGAATAATTAAGAAGTAAAATATGGCGAAAATGCCTACTATGATCAGCACCTGCACATAGCCGCCGGAGCCCCCTTCCGCGCCACCTGGCGTTTGGACTCCTGATAGAAAAGTAAGATTGCTTAGCATGGGACCCGCCTTTCAAATAAGTATGAAACCAAGACACCGTAGCACGAAGCCTAAGGCTCGTCAATGCGGATGTTTAAACTGCGCGAGCACCCGAGATATTTTCTGATGGTGGCTGGACTCCCAGAACTTTATCAAGCTCTGTTTTGCCCTTGTGAGGGGTAATGGAATTGAACTTCTCCAAAACATACTCAACCGCGACACTATCTGCATCGTATGTGGCAGCGAGATAGGCAGCCCGGAACAGGCCCCTATCGGCAAGTTCTCTCACGCTCAGTTTGCCGAAATTGGATTTGGAGCGTTTATCAACAATTGCCTTACCGCCATCGTAACCGATGGTAAACATATAATCCTCTCGTTTCAACATCTTAGTTCCAAAAAAGTTAAGATAACAGTTGAGTCGGCCGGGGAGAACCCCGGTCGCGACTTCTATTCCTTTTAAACGACTACATCATTCCGCCCATGCCGCCGCCCATGCCAGCACCTCCTCCGGGGGGAGCAGCCGGTGCTTCCTTCTCAGGCAGATCGGTGACGGTGCATTCTGTTGTCAATAGGAGTCCCGCAATCGAAGAGGCGTTTTGCAAAGCGCTTCTGGCTACTTTGGCGGGATCGATAATACCAGAGACAACAAGATCTACCCATTCCAAGGTATTTGCATCGAAGCCAGTGCCCTTTTTCTCATACTTGGCCTTCTCAGCAATGATAGAGCCATCAACGCCGGAATTCTCGGCTATTTGCCTTATGGGTTCTTCAAGAGCCCGCTTCACGATGCTGAATCCAACTTTTTCGTCATCGGGCAGTTTATCCTGATCTACCTTGTTCAAGGCATTTCCAGCCTGTATAAGAGTGAGCCCACCTCCTGATACAATGCCTTCCTCAACCGCTGCACGGGTGGCCGATAGTGCATCTTCAACCCTGTGCTTTTTCTCTTTCAGCTCAACTTCCGTGGGTGCGCCTACATTGATTACAGCAACGCCACCAGCGAGTTTGGCAAGGCGTTCCTGAAGTTTCTCGCGATCGTAATCCGAAGTGGTTTCTTCAATTTGAGACTTGATTTGTGATATGCGGCCCTTGATGTCGCTCTCCGTGCCAGCACCGTTGATGATGGTGGTGTTTTCTTTTTCCACCTTTATCGTAACCGCCTGACCAAGTTGATTAATCTCTGTGTTCTCCAGCTTCAATCCCACTTCCTCAGAGATAACCTGTCCACCCGTGAGCGTGGCAATGTCCTCTAACATCGCTTTGCGGCGATCGCCAAAGCCAGGTGCTTTTACCGCGCATACGTTGAGAGCTCCACGGATTGTGTTGACAACAAGAGTTGCGAGGGCCTCGCCTTCGACATCCTCGGAGATAATAAGGATGGGCTTGCCTGCCTGGGCCACTTTTTCAAGTATTGGTAGAAGATCTTTCATGCTGCTAATTTTCTTATCGAAAATCAAAACATAAGGATTCTCCATTACGGTGGTCATATTGTCTCTGTTGGTGGCAAAATAAGGAGAAAGATAACCTCGATCAAATTGCATCCCTTCAACAAAGTCAGTGGTGGTTTCTATGGTTTTTGACTCTTCAACAGTGATTACTCCATCCTTACCCACTTTTTCCATTGCATTCGCAATCTCCTCACCAATTTCATGGTCGTTATTGGCTGAAATCGCGGCAACTTGTGCAATCTCCTCCCTATCCTTGATAATCTTCTTATTTTTACGGATATCCTCTACGGCAACATGGACGGCTTTGTCGATTCCGCGTTTAATCCCCATCGGATTTATTCCGGCGGCAACCGATTTCAAACCTTCTTTAATCATGGAATACGCAAGTACAGTTGCAGTTGTGGTACCATCGCCAGCAACATCGTTGGTTCTTGTTGCAACTTCTTTGAGAAGCTGGGCCCCCATGTTCTCGAACGGTTCCTCGAGTTCGATTTCACGAGCCACTGAAACACCGTCCTTGGTTACGGTTGGTGCGCCGAACTTTTTATCTAGCAATACATTGCGTCCCTTGGGGCCTAATGTGACCTTTACGGCATCGGACAACTTCTGGACGCCACTAAGCAGCTTTTTACGCGCGTCCTCATCGAACATCAATTGTTTGGCCATTACGAAAAACTCCCTTTCGGTATTTTGTTTTTATCTGGGGAATACTGCGCCTCATGAATAGCGCCTCCCCCTGATGAAAATACTAAAAAGTATTCCCAACTATCAAGACTTTTCTTTCAATCATTTTGTATTGATTTGGATCCCATCAATTTCTCCGCTATAAACCGCATGCGTATTGCCGGATTCCAACTCAATCAACAGTGCTCCGTCTTTCTGAAGTCCCAACATTCTCCCGCGAAGCTTCTTCTTCTGGTCAGGGTATCCAAGACAGAGTTCCACTTCGAAGCCGATACCCCTTAAACGGTGAATAACTTCCTGTATGGGAGGATTAACATTGAGATTCAGTTCAATTCTAGTTAGAAGGGCAGATAATTCAAAACCTTCAGTATGGGATTGGTTCGCATGGATACCTTTAGCAAGGGCGAGACTGGTGGCAGGTTGGCGGAAGGCTTTCGAGAAGCTATTCTGCCTAAAATTCACCCCTATTCCGGCTAAGAAAAAAGGCCCTTCTTTTTCGACAAGTATTCCCGCAATTTTGGCGCCTGAAATACACACATCGTTCGGCCACTTGATTTGGGGTTGTAAGCCGTGAACATCCTCCAACCACTGACACACTGCAAGGGCTAAGAGTTGGGTGACTGGATATTTAACACCACATTTATTCTCGTGAATTACGAGGGTGAACAGCAGAGCTCCTTCGCCGTCATCTTCCCACTTCCTGCCTGGAATTCTACCTCTGCCCGAATTCTGTTTTGTGGCCGTGCAAAGGGTTCCATGACCATAGCCAGAAAGAACCGCACTACGCGCATCATCCATTGTGGATTCCGTCGTATCTTTGTGGAAAACCGAAGCAGGCTGCATATCGAATTATAAACCGCTACCCAAACTAAGCGAAGAGTCAATCAGGATTGGCCTCTTGAATGTTTATACGTACTTATGTATATACACGCGATGAACTCCCAAAATAGCCGACTTGGGATTATCAGGGAGCTGTGCGACCATGTGAATTTGGTGACCGTTCCTAATCTGCTTGAATCAAAACCGCTTGAACTTTTCGATACGATTGTCGGTGGCGATGCGATATATTGTCCCCAGGAGGCCCTGATGATTTGGCGGAAATTTAGTCCGCAGAAAATGGCGAGCGAGCAGGGGGGCAAATGAGGATTTGCGTACTGGGTGCCTCGGGGTATACCGGCGCCGTCCTAATGCGCCTGCTTATGGATCATCCTAAGGTTACGGAACTTATCCCGGTGTCCTCAACTGCCGTGGGCAGGCCCATCGATGAGGTAGACTGGGGTTTGGGCGCGGATACCCAGGGCAAATTGCCCAGTGAGCGTTCGCTGCTGAGCCGCGATCAAGCGCTCCGGGCCAAACCCGATGCTGTTTTTTCGGCTCTGCCTCACGGGGTATCCGCACAGTTTTGCAAGCCCTTTTTTTCGAACTCCATAGTACTCGATTTATCGGCAGACTTTAGACTTAAAAACGAAGAAGCGCATAGACGCGCCTATGGAACAGCACCACCGATGAGAAAGCTGCGGGAAACCGCTGTTTACGGTCTCACAGAACTGCGCGAGAATGATATCCGCGAGGCGAATCTGATTTCTGTTCCGGGTTGCTATCCCACATGCGCGCTTCTCCCGATATTGCCGCTCGCGCACGCCTCAGTGATTGCCTCTGCAACAATAACAATAAACTCACTGAGCGGAATCTCCGGAGCCGGCAGATCTGAGAAAAAGGATTCAATGTTTGTTGAGCGCTCGGAGAATGCGCTCGCATATAATCCGGGTATCAGTCATCGCCATCATCCAGAGATGGTTCAAGAAATCAGGCGTGCCGGCATTAGTTGTAATCTCTTCTTCATACCTCATCTTGTTCCAATGCGTCGCGGAATCTTCTCGACCATCAGTGTTCCTGTTAACGGCGAACATAGGGAAATAGCAATGAGAGTTGAGGAGGCACTTGGAAGAGCCTATGCGGATAAGCTTTTTATCAACCTTACAGGCAATCGGATTCCATCGACACGAGACGTTGTCGGTTCAAACCGCTGTGATATTGGTTGGACAGTGGAAAGTACCGGGAATGGTGTTTCAATGCTGTTTCTCTTCAGTGTGATTGACAATTTACTGAAGGGCGCGAGTGGCCAAGCGATTCAGGATTTCAATATTCGCTTCGGTTTTCCGCAAGACTGTGGACTCCCTCTTCGAGGGGAGGTTTAGGGTATGAACTCCATGGTGATAAAAATTGGCGGAAGTTTTGCAGAGAATGACGGACTTGTTTCCAAACTGGGTACCGAGCTGCGTGAGTTTCCAAACTGGAGCAAGGATCCAGTCTTGCTGGTTCACGGCGGTGGCTCGATGATTAGCGAAATGGAAGATAGATGGGGCTATGAACCCACCTTCGTTAATGGCTTAAGGGAAACAACTGCCGAAATTATGCCCCTTGTGGATATGGCGCTGGCAGGAGCGGTTAATAAACGCCTTGTCAGGTTGCTAAGACGGGAAGGTTTGGACGCCTGGGGACTTTCCGGAGTTGATGGGGGGCTCATTCTTGCGAAGAGTGCCGGGGGTGGGGGCAGCAGAACTGGCCGGGTGGCTTCCCTTGATACCCGACCGCTTAGAATGCTCTGGGAGAACGGCTATCTGCCGGTGCTGGCTCCCACAGCAAGCGATGCAGAGGGACGTGGATTGAACGTTAACGCGGATGAAGTGGCTCTGGCTTTCGCCTTGGATTCCGAAGCGCAAAACCTGGTGTTTATATCGGACATCCCGGGCATATTGTTGGATAATAAACTCATCAGGCGACTCGATCCACTAGTGGCCGAAAAAAAGATTGCCGATGGTGAAATATGGGGGGGTATGATACCCAAGGTTCGATCGGCCATTGATGCGTTGAAGGGCGGTGTGGGAGTCGTATTCATAGGTGATTACTTGAGATATGGAGATTTAAAGAAAATATTAATACGCCAAAAAGGAACCGCGATTGGAGGTGAAAAGTAATGCTGGATGCCTATGCTAGCAAGCCCCCCCTGCCAAGGCAGTATGCTGAAAATCTACTCGTGATGGAGAAGGGGCGCGGGTGCCGAATCAGTGATCGCTCCGGACGCGAATACCTTGATATGGGCGCTGGAATCGCGGTTAACTCTCTGGGTTATGGTCGGCTGGACCTGGCGGAGATAGCCGCTAAGCAAATGCGCAAATTGATTCATGTTTCGAATCTGTTTACAACTGGGCCGGCCTTGGAGCTTGCAGAAAAAATTATCGCCGCAGGGCCGCCTAGAGGATCAACTTCAAAATTTGAGGCAGTTCATTTCGGTAATTCCGGTTCGGAAGCTAATGAGACTGCTCTAAAATATGCGCGATTGTATGCAAGCGATAAACGGGGCGACGGGCATCACGGTTTTCTTGCATTTTCGGGTGGGTTTCACGGGCGTACCATGGGCGCTCTCAGTCTTACGGCGAATACCCAATATCGACTGCCGTTTAACCCTCTTATTCCAGGCGCGTTGATACTGCCCCTGAACGATGAGGAAGCGCTGCGGAATACTTTGGATGAAAGCTTCGCGGCTGTCATAATCGAGCCAATTCAAGGCGAGGGGGGGTTGCACAAGCCTAACGAGGCCTTCGTCAGGACTCTGAATGCACTCTGCAGGCAATACGATGTTCTGCTGATAACAGATGAAATTCAGAGCGGACTGGGGCGCTGCGGCGAGCTATACGCCAGCAGTCTTGTCGGCTTGGAACCAGATATCATTACACTTGCCAAGCCTCTGGCCGCCGGCCTTCCGTTATCAGCCGTGTTAATACCGTCCAAGATTAATCAACTTCTTAAACCGGGCCTGCATGCCACAACCTTCGGTGGCGGACCGTTGACAACGGCCGTTGCATCCGCAACATGGGATTTGCTGAACGATCCTGTCTTCATGGAGGAAGTTAATCGAAAAGGCGCATTTCTGGAATCGCTGCTTAACGAAGGACTAAAAAGTCTAGGCATCCCGGGCGAAGTTCGCGGAATTGGCATGCTACGCGGACTGCACCTCGTGGATGAAAAGTACGATTCCTCATGGTGCAACAAGGTGCTTAAGAAGACCCTCGAAGCCGGTTTGATAATCTTGAAATCAGGTTTGGACGTGTTGCGGCTTGCTCCGCCATTGGTGATAAGTTATGACGAACTAACCGAAGGAGTTCACATTCTTTTTGACACTATAAAGGAAGCAATATGAAAAACGACGGCAAGGCTAAAAAAATCTGCCTATCTTACTCAGGGGGTCTAGATACATCCATCATTGTGCCCTGGCTCAAGGAAAATTTCGACAATCCAGAGATCATCGCTGTTTGTACCAATATCGGCCAGGAAGAAGACTGGGCAGCCATTGAAAAAAGAGCCAGGAGTTCCGGGGTATCAAAATATTATCTTGTCGACTGTCGAGAAGAGTTCATAAACGACTACCTATTCCCAATTAACAGAGCTGGCGCAATTTACGAGGGAGCATATCTTCTTGGCACAGCAGTCGCGCGCCCTCTTCAAGCTAGCAAACAGGTGGAAATCGCGCGCGCCGAAGGCTGCGATGCTCTGTCACACGGTTGCACTGGCAAGGGTAACGACCAATTGCGATTCGAACTTACTTACAAGGCTCTTGCGCCCAATCTCAAAGTGATAGCCCCCTGGCGCCTATGGGATATCCAAAGCCGGGAGCAGGCAATTACTTATGCCGAGGCGCACAATCTCGATTTGGGCGAGATTAGCCGCGAGAATATCTACAGCCGGGATTGGAACCTCTGGCATATGAGCCATGAAGGTGGACCTTTGGAAAATCCCTGGAGGCAACCCGACGAGAAGATGTATCACCTTACAAAAAGCCCTCAGGATGCGCCCGATAAGACTAGTGAGATAACCATAGACTTCGTAAAGGGAATCCCCGTGGGACTAAATGGCGAGGAGCTAAAACCCCTGACATTGCTAACACGACTGAATAAACTAGCCGCAACGAACGGGATAGGCCGTGTTGACATTGTGGAAACACGCATGGTGGGAATGAAAAGTCGGGGTGTCTATGAAACACCGGGCGGCACTCTGCTATACAAGGCTCTTAGAGACTTGGAAATGTTCACGATAAACTATGACACTTTGAACCTGAAAAACCAGCTTTCTCAGCACTATTCCAGCTTAGTATACGCCGGAAAATGGTTTACCACCGCACGCAAAGCCCTCGAAGCTTTTATGGTTGAAGCAAGCTCGTATACCACGGGCTCTGTTCGATTATCACTTTACAAGGGCAATGCAAGCGTTTTGGCCCGTAAGTCTCCCTATGCCCTCTATTTGAAAGAACTCGCCAGCTTTGGCAGAAGCTCTTACAACCATGCAGATGCGGAGGGATTCATAAATCTCTATGGACTGGCAACCGGGGTAACGGCAATGGTTCAAAACCGGCTCGATGACAAAGCAGGTCAAGCTCTGGATATGAAATCAATCGCGGGAACTTACCACGATAAATAAGTGCGCCCGGCGGTTTCCCGCGCTACTTGTGAAAGCAGGGGCAGGCCTGTTCGCTTGACCGAAAACATCGTCATGGCTTACTTGAGGGCTCCTGCTTGCTTCCTGAGGCAGCTCCAACTTCCGGGGTGGTTACCAGTATCTGCCGTATAATGAAATTGCCGGATGAGTCCACAGCCACTCCGAAAGGGTTAGCCAAACTCTGTCGTGTGCCAGCAAGGATGCGTACTTAGTCTCGCGAAATGCCAAAAGGACGTTAGATAATGTAAGCATTGATTCCTGAATTGCCTTTTTCAAAGTGCTTCTTCATCCAAGCCCAAAGTTTGTCGTGAGTTATTCATATATCTCAAGTTAGTTCAAACAGAGCCTTCTCGACAGCGGGTGGAACCATTTCTGATATATCCCCCCGATACTTCAATAATTCTTTGATAGTGCTTGAACGAAGTACAAGATACCTGGGTTCTGTTGGAAGAAATACCGTTTCCATACCACCATTTAGTTGTTTATTCAGAATTGACAGTTCAAATTCATAATTGAAATCAGAAGAAGAACGCACACCTCTTAACAAAACATTCGCGTTTATCGAGCGACAATAGTTGACTATTAAACCATTGTGCACGACAACTCTGACTGACGATAACCTTAAATCCCTTATCTGTTCTTCCAGCAAAATTTTAATCTGCTGTGGCTTTAACAGAGGGGTTTTCCTTGTGTTGACTGCAACCACTACGTCTAATGAATCAAAAAGGACCGCTCCTCTACTGATGATGTTGAGATGCCCCAAAGTTGGGGGGTCGAATGATCCGGGAAAAACTGCTCTAATCATGTCTAAGGATAATAGTGCGGTCGCTTATTCGAGTCAAAGGCAGTATGAAGGATTCTGGATGAGTCTCGAGAATCGGCGCATAGTTTCACAAGCTGACTTTTTGAAAAATCGAACTTCCTCAATCCCGATAGCGGGAGCAGGAAATCTAGTTCATGAGAATCACAATGCTTCGCATTTTACATGGAATTCAATTTTTTTCGCAAACTATCCAGTTCTGTGTTTGACTCTGCTTTTGACGCAAAATATCATGGCCATATGAAGGAAATTCGAACACTTGCAATATTGGCTCTCACCCTGGCCACTCTTTCCTGCCAAAGCGCGAAACGCGATTTCGAATCGGTGGGCAAGCTGTCCATGAGAAACCTCAAACATAAAGACGATCTCTCAGTCAGTCACCAGGAGGCCAAAGAGGAACTCGAAATCCTGGTACTTAGGATAAACTCGGACATTTCGAACGGCAGATATGAGAAATGGCTGTCATACCTAAAGCAGTGATTATATAAATCACTACAGTTCCAGCGAAGTTCTAAGCGAGATCAGCCTCCTTCCTCGTCTTAGAGCTAAGGGCATAGTTTTAAAGAGTCTAAAGGATTATTACGAGTGGGTTGTGGTACCCAGCCGCTATGATGCCGAATTGGAGGATATCGAAATTGCCAGCTCAAAACGAGCCATTGCATATTCCATGTACGAAGGTAGTAAGTCTAGGCTATATGAAATAGGAAGAATCCATGGCAAATGGCAAATCATTATATGGAAATGATATGGGGGTATACATCAAAATCGCCGATATAATAGGATATCATCAGGATATCGCAGAATTCTAAACTGAAGGGAGCCCAACTATGAGAACTCGCACAACCAGCATGGTTTTGGGGATATTGCTGTGTCAATTACTAGCTGCACAGGAGCAGACTATAGAGGAACTTTACCTCCAGGGCGACATCAAAACTATGATGATGAAAGCGGAGGCAGAATCCTCGGACAGGAATTTCAAGATGTCTGCCCTTGAAAAGATCGAGAAAATGATTGCGGACGGATCGGCGTCGGATAATACACAAATTGTGGATATTCTTTCAAATCTGGCGAGCGAAAGTGTAAGCAGCATAGCGAGAGAACAGGGATATATCCTGAACGATTATCCCGAAGTTAGGCGGGAAGCGGTGCGTCTACTGGGTTTAATCGGATCGAATAGAACCACTTACGAATTGGGAAGAGTACTCCTTAACGATCCGGAGCCAATGGTAACCTCTGAAGCAATCCTTGCCATCACATCGATTGATGATAACGAGGACAGAGTATTGAGAGATCAGCTGATTTACAGGGCAATGCGTAGACAGACAGTTCTAACAAGGGACAACCGTCTTGCATCCATATTCATCAGTTCGGTTGAAGCGATAGTGCAACGAGATTTGGATAAAATCAATCCTCTTTTACTCGCCGAAGTGGTGCGTATAGCAGAAGCAGGGAGTGGATACAACCACGCGGTAAGAAAACAAGCAAGTGGATTGCTTCGCGATTTTCAAAATCTCTAAAACGCTTCAACAACTGCCGTGCACGGCTCCTATTGAGAAGCATCCGGCCTGATTCTAAAAAAAAGAGAGATGCCCCTAAAAGAGAGAGAGTTTTTTGGTTTACCAGAATAGCTTCAGGAAGGAAAGACGCTTAAAAGTATTCACTTATCATTAGGGTTTATACACTGCAGAATAGACTTTCCGCATTCTCAAAATACGGCCGTTTCTGGTTTCAACGTTTTCCCAATCAACTTGAATTTAACGATCAGCCTCTTCCGCGAATTCTAGCACTGCAAAACTTCATTTCCCAGGAATTGAAGACTTAAGTGTCCCAAGTTCATTAGCTTTAGCCAAGCAGATGTATCGTGAACCACCTCTTCGGTAATCACATACATCTGGAATTTGAACTTACTTTGTTTTTCCACTGCGATTGACTATCTCATTCGACAATTTTACAGCGATTCGATTAATCGCTACCTGGAGATATTGCTGATCGTTTATTTTGACCTTCAATTCCTCCAGCTTATCGAAATTGGTTTGCTTCGCGATGCGCACTGTCGGAGCTCCTTCTCCCTAAAACGCATTTTCCCAATGATCCAATCTCTCCATCCTCCGTGATAGAAAAACAAGATCAAAGCGGACTCTATAAGTCCCGAGTTCAGGATGACATACTAAAAAGTAGGATGCTGCTTCTCGTATTTTGCTACGTTTGCGAGCGTTAATTGAAAATTCTAGGTTTTCCATTCCCAGTGCATCCCAGGTTTTAACCTCCACGAAAGCAACTGTATCCCCTTTCTTCACTATAATATCGACTTCACTCGGCCCTAATCTGAATCGCCTTTCCAGAATTTCATACCCTTTCTCTATAAAGTACTGTGAGACTTTGTTTTCTCCCTCTAAACCCTTGATACTACTTTTCATTTTTCAAACTTTGATTTTGCGGCAAACTACTATGCCACGCGGGTGATGAACAATCTCTTCATGTAAATCTATAGTAAGAGCCGTGCCATCTCGAAATTTTGTGTCTACCCTATCGATTAGTATGAGCACTTCTGGACGTAGGGGTGTATTCTTGTCAGTGTTGCAAACCCTGCCAATGCTGCTATCAGGAAGTTGAACTGGACTCCTAAACGAATAAATGCCCATCTCAATAATCAGCCCTACAATTTCCGGATCGAATTTCCACTGATTATCTCCAGGTATCGCCTTAATCGCCTCGTATCCAATCATGGATTTTCGTCATAATCGTTCTGAAATCATGGCTATAAACGCATCCATAACAGCAATGATTCTCGAGTTAAACAAGATATCATCGCCTTTAAGGACCCTAGGATATCCTTTGCCACCCCATCTCATCATGATTTTGTATAGTAATTGAAGCTCTCAGCATCTACCGGCAAAGCCCGGGTATTCTCTGGTGGCATAAACGTTTCAGTGATATCCTGAAGCTATCCCTCTGTTTCAACGCTTTGAACCTTCCGGATCCGAAGTCTTTCAAAATCTTTTCCCCTAATCGCTATTCCAGCCGGGACAAGGACAACATCATCTTCAATGTATACCGGGTGAAAAAATATCTGGCCTGCCTTCATCAACTCGTATGGCGTTCATCTGTATTATTCATCTTTTCTTCGGGTTTCGTAGACGAATCTCAGAATTTCCGCCACCGCTGTCCAATACTTCTCGGGAATATAATCGAACGGATTAATTTCGGAAAGAGAATATGCCAGATGTGGGGATTTGACGATGGGGATACGATTTTCCTGTGCAATTTTGCAAATTGTATCAGCGACGACATCCGTCCCCTTGGCAAAAATTTTCGGGGCATAATCCCCTGGTTCATAACCCAGTGCGGCAGCTTTTTTTTCTTCCATCAATCTTCCTCCAAACTGCCAGCGAGCGCAGGATTTTCAGGTGTAAAGCCATCACTATTATGTAATTCCAGGATAGCATCATCTACCTTGATGCCCAATGAAGCCAGAGATTCGCAAAATGAGTTCCAAATCCCGATATCTATCTCTGCTCTCGAATCAGAAAACACGGCCATTCGGGTTTTTTCGAGACCCTCCATAAGAAATTCGAAATTTCGCTTACCGTCTTGAATAGTAAGCGCAATAGCAGGATCAATTCCTTTGCGAATTTTCCACATCATTCGGATTTCACAATCACCGAAGTTTTTTTTCAATCGAACAAAATTCCAACCATCCTTTTCTCTGCTATCGTAAGCTAACAGGTTTAAGAGAGGATCGATGTCGATATCTGCACTACAGAATTCAGCCGATAGCTGACTGCTTTCTGGTGGAGCAGACCATCTACCTTGCCGTCTATTTCCTCCTTCGGAGAATGCTTGATCAATCATTTCGAGAAAATTGGCGTTTGGATCGGTACCCTTGGCCAGTAATTCAGCATAAAGTCGGGCCATTCTCTTCCCAATGCCCTTTGTACGCTTGAGCAAAGCCATCCTTCGAGCTCCTTCAATGTCATCTGGAAGTGGTAACCCTGCTCGAATCAGGGCAGCTGAAAGCATGGCTCCTGCTGATTCGCCGGAGAAACCTGGACGTGCTAGCTCGGGTCTGGATTCCAGCAAGTGGAGATATATCCCATTACTCCCCCTGATGAACCGCGCACGGATTTGCTCACCCTCCCTGAAAACAAGATTGCTTCTAGCTATCACGCTATGCTTATTCAGAATCAACCGATATTTTCCGTCAGGCAGGACTGATTTAATACGAGCGGTGACAAGCTGGCCAGTTTTAAAACCAAGCCTTGCGGATAAACTTGAAACTTTGCTTGATAGGGGGACAGTCATTTTCCCATATATCAGCTGCTTCTCTTCTTACTCTTAATGAGTGCTTTTACTTTGGTGGCCTTTTTCCCAATCCGATTGCGGATATAGTATAACTTGGCACGGCGAACTTTTCCATGCCGTATAACTTCGATTTTCTCGACTTTTGGAGAATTCACCGGGAAGATACGCTCAACACCCACACCATAGGAAATCTTACGAACCGTAACACTCCGCCTGATACCAGAGTTATTTGCAGCTATTACAAGGCCTTCGTAAATCTGAATACGCTCGTTCTTCCCCTCTACAATGCGATAGTGCACGCGTACCGTATCTCCAATGCGGAATTTCTCGGCTTCATTCTTAATCTGTTCCGCTTCAAGAGCTCTTATTACATCCATCATTTCATCCTATCTAATTATCCAGCAGTTCATCGCGAATTCTAAGAACATCCTTCCCAACCTTGTTTTCTCTTAATAGATCCGAGCGAGTCCTGAGCGTTTTCTCTACCCTCTTTCTTAAGCGCCAAGCTTCAATTTCAGCGTGGTGTCCGCCAAGCAAAACTTTCGGAACCGCAAGCCCTCTGAAAACCTCCGGTCTGGTGTAATGCGGATACTCAAGAAGCGATTGGGTGAAACTCTCCTCTTCTAATGAATCCCCTGCAATAACACCTTCTATCAGTCTATACACCGCATCTACCAGTACCAGCGTTGCGATTTCCCCTGAAGAGATTACGTAATCACCTATGGATATCTCATCATCAACATACAAATCTATTACACGTTGGTCGATGCCTTCGTAGCGCCCACAAATGAAAATTAACTCTTCTTCCGCCGCAAGCTCTCTGGCGATACTCTGCGAAAAAACCCGCCCGGAGGGCGTAGGATATATCACCCTTTTTCCCTTCACTCCAATCGAATCAAGAGATTTCGCCAAGGGTTCGGCCTTGATGACCATACCAGCCCCGCCGCCGTAGGGACTGTCGTCGCAAACGTGGTGTTTATCATACGCATAATCCCGAATATTGACAAGTTCGTAGTCAATCAGACCCTTGCCAACAGCTCTGGACATAATCGAATCGACGAAATATCCCTTGAGTATATCGGGGAATAAACTGAGTATTGCGATTTTCACTTCTAGTTCTGCAACCAATCCGTGGTAAGCACTATAGTACGGTTTTCCAGATTAGGTTCCTGGACAAAATTCGAGCGGAATGGAATCATGAAATTTCCTCCACCTGGTCTACGAATTTCCAGAATATCATCTGATGTTTCAGTCACACTGATAACCTCTCCAAGTGCTCGACCTTCAGTATCCAATACTCTAAGCCCAACAAGATCGCACAGATACCATTGATTTTCTTTCAAGCGCGCCCCCTGATGCCTGGGAACCAATATCTCATAGCCTGTCAGGGATTTCCCATCTTCCGGTGTATCAATTCCAAGAAGTTTAATAGTTCCAACTCTGTGCTTTATCTCAAATTTCTCTACCTGATATGTCTTTTGTCGTTTGTGATTTTTCGATCTGAGCACCAAAGTCTTAATCTCATAAAAGTGATCCCACTCGCCTGAGAAACTGCGAAGTTTCAACCATCCTTTAACCCCTCGAGTTGTTCTGATTGTGCCGATAACTATCAAATCCATATCAACTCATTGGCCGATAGGAGATCAGCTCAAAATCTCCAATACAAAGCGCTTCCCCGAGTTGTTGGATGTAGCGTCAAGGATATTGCGCATTGCCCTGGCAATCCGGCCATACTTACCGATCACTTTGCCGACATCCTTCTCATCCACCTTGAGTTCCAGAATGGTAGATCTATCACCCTCGATTGTTGTCACATCTACCTTATCTGCTCCCGTAACTAAGGATCGCGCGATAAATTCAATCAAATCCTTTTCCATTTTGGCTACCTAATAGTAATACTGTTCTTATTGAGCAGTTGCTTAACCGTAGGAGTCGGTTGCGCACCCTTCTCAAGCCACTCTCGCACTCTATCCGCTTTGACGGAAACCTGCTTATCACGTGACTCTATGGGATGATAGTAGCCAAGCTCCTCAATTGTACGACCATCACGGGGCGCTCGGGAATCCATTATTACGATTCGATAATACGGACGCTTTTTGGTACCCATCCGCTTCAGTCTGATTTTGACACTCACAAATTGTTCTCCTTCCATCGCAGCTTGAAATTCACCTTACCATCCATGAACTGTTGCTGCAAAATTTCGTTTCCTTCCTTATTATCTTACTGGGCCTATCGAAAATCTTCAGCAGCAGAGTATATCAGATACGCTATTTCCGTTCCCATTTGCTGTTTGTTTTCTTCCAAGTGGGCCGATTATATGATGATTGCTTCTTACTTCCAAGATCATCAATAGAATAATCGTCTATTTTCCCCTGTAAGCATTCAGTAGATTCTATGTCAATCGCTTCCTGTGTCTTGTTAACCAAGCTATCACCCATCCTAAAGTATTCCAGATGCATTTCTGTCGAGACGAAAGGGCTCAAGTTCTTCGGATTCCTCATTCAACTCCGATAAATTTGACCGGCTTACCCACTACGTTCTTAAATGATAGTGCTATTCCACCGCGGGTATCTGAATCGAATTTACCTAGGATTATGCCGCTGAGATTTAACGCTTCATTGACACTCTGAGCTATCTCAACCGCGCTCTGTCCAGTCACTGTATCCACTATTAAAAGGACACCCCGTCGGATTTCACGTAAGGCTCTTTGAGCGACAAATTAGCAGCGTCATCGCCAAGAAGAATCATTATTTTATCGTGAACAAGTTTTATGAATTTTCTACAGATTTTATTGAATTCATAACCCGACCGTCAAGTACCTCCGTGCAGTTTACCAACCGTCTCGCAACTCAAAGGTTTACACCTGCTTCTCAAGAACGCGATGCTAATTTCACAGCATCTTTGATATTTTTCTCAGATTACTCTGGCTTCTCAAGATATGCGCCTTGCAATACCGGAAATAATATCCGTCAGTTCCCCTCGAGCACGATTAGCGTTCTCCATAATATCGCCAAAATACTCGAATACAAGGCTGATCGGTAACCTATCGCACACGAAAATAGTGCCGTTGTAACCATAGCAATCTTTCCTCGCTGCGATCACACCACTTAGTCAAGGGCCAGCGGGTTATCACCTCCTGGTATAGTTGCGCGGCGCGGTCTAGATCTCTTTCTTCTCCCGGCTTTTCCAGAAGAACCGCAAGACGGTAAAGCCATTCGGGATGGTCATATTCCGATTCTGCCAGTTTCTCCAGTATTGCTCGATTTTGAACATCGTAGCCCGCCTCGCTAGTAAGAACTTCCAACGCCGCCCGAAGTACTTCGAGATTGGGACTATCTTCCAAATAGCGAGGGAGCCAGGATAACAAGGGTCCTACTATACCAAATTCTGCGGCGATTTCCATTAGTGCGTCGCGCGCGCGCGCTCCGGCAGAATCGTTTCGAGAGGCATCCTGTTCATAATACTTAACCGCTTCATCAATTTTACCTGCCGCTGCAGCGGCAAGAGCTGCCGCATATCTGGCATTCGCGTCCGAGGGCGGTATACCGGGAACAGGGGTAGGCAAAGCAGTTGGAATCGGGCCATTTTCTACGCTAAGCGGGTTACCCGCCTCACCCACCGCAACCTCTCTGTTTACCTCTTCACTTTCGCCGCTGGAAAGATTTTGCCGCTCGAATACGAAATTCCATTTGCCAGTCCCGTTGAACAGAAAGTGAAAACTGGTTGAGTCGCCGACAATTTCCCGACCCAGAAAGTGCCAGGTGCCCGGTGTGGAACGGTCTGATCGAAATATCCAACCGAGGCTGTCAAGTTCAATCGTAAGCTCTCCAGGTTCTTCAAGAGAGCGTGCTTTGGCTACTGCCAAAGCTGACGACATGTCCAAATCTTCGTTCGATTGGCTGGATTGTTCAGAATCAACTGCGATAACAGAGGGCTGAATTTCGGAGACGGTTAGTGCGGAGGCTGCTTCTGGAGTCTCCTCTACACCTGTCGAGTCTGTCGCGAGTCTGTCTGCCAATAACAAAGGATTGCTCCCCGGCATTTCTGATTGCTGGTTTGAGACAGTGGCCGGAGTAAGTGCTGAAGAAGGTTGATCGCTTTCTTCTAAATCCACCGTTTCGGGACTATCCCTTTCAGAGTCCGTCTCAGCTGCTTCGGAAATGTCTTCGGCAACAGCGAAGTCTGTCTCAGCTGCTTCGGAAATGTCTTCGGCAACAGCGGAGTCCGTCTCAGCTGCTTCGGAAATGTCTTCGGCAACAGCGAAGTCTGTCTCAGCTGCTTCGGAAATGTCTTCGGCAACAGCGAAGTCTGTCTCAGCTGCTTCGGAAATGTCTTCGGCAACAGCGGAGTCCGTCTCAGCTGCTTCGGAAATGTCTTCGGCAACAGCGGAATCTGTCTCAGCTGCTTCGGAAATGTCTTCGGCAACAGCGAAGTCTGTCTCAGCTGCTTCGGAATCAGATTCGTCGTCATTCGCGGGGGATTTCGATGTCGGCGACGAGAAACCTTCTTCGAAGTCTGCGCCCTCGGAATCTTCGCCAGATTTGCTGTCAGTACCATCAGAGGGGATTGAAGACCCCTCCTCCTGAGATGAAGAGGCTTCAATCTCGTCTGCTTCAGGCTTCTGAGACGCACAGGAAATAAACAGAATCGAAATGCCTAACGTCAATAAGGGCAGCCAGGCCACGCGAAAGGCATCTTTGTTTGGAAATAGTTTCAATCCCCGATTCAAGGTTGCTTTTCTTCCAATACATCTAGAGACTCAAGAATCAACTTGTCGTTATCTTCTGTGAGTGTTTGCAAACCTGCCTCAGCAGGATCGATCCAATATGAGTCCACCACTTCCCTGCTCCAAAAACGACGCGGTTGCCTAAGTGGGTAGATTATTCCATCTTGCATATCCCTACTCTCACGATAAAAATCTTCCATCCCAAATCCTAAGCTATCCATCAAGGCTCTATCCGTCCTTTTACGATTTTCGACATCCTCCTTAACAGCCTTCCGTTCTCTTCCGGATATCACTAAGACAATCAATATTATCGATACGAGCGTCACCAAAAAAAAACTACTGAGTATGTATTTTAGACCTTTTCCACTAACCAACCTTAATGGGTTCTTCATCTTTTTTGCGCTCCTGTCCATCCAGCCTCAGAGTTATAATACTTGAAACGCCTGATTCCTGCATTGTGACTCCCAATAAACTGCTGGCACATGCTATGGTTCTCTTGTTGTGGGTAACAAGCAGGAATTGACTTTCCCTACCAGAATCAACCAGCAAGTTGACGAAACGCTGTATACTCGCCTCGTCCAGGGCCGCATCTATCTCATCCAATATGTGAAATGGCGATGGCTTTACTTGAAACGTGGCAAACATAAGGGCGATGCCACAGAGCGATCGCTCACCACCTGACAGCAATGAAATGTTTTCAAGTTTCTTCCCAGGCGGTTGAACATAGATTTCCAGTCCCGAATTGAGCGGGTCTTCGCGGTCTACTAAGCCAATCTCAGCTCTTCCCCCACCAAAGAGCAGGCGAAATGTTTCATGGAAACGTTCCCTTATTGCTTCATAGGTTTGAAGGAAGAGATTTTCAGATTCCTGTCTTAATTGCTCGGTAACTACAGCAAGGTTGTTCTTCGCCTTTCTTAAGTCTTCAAATTGACCAATAAGGAATCCATAGCGTTCGGATACCTCTGCAAAGTCCTCAGGAGCCATCAGATTCACCTGCCCAAGCTCCTTCAATTCCGCCTTAGAGGCTAGTAGAACCTCTTTGATTTCCTCTGGAGACTGCATAGCGGCATCGTTGGCAAAATCTGTTAAATCTCTTGAGTATAGGTTTCTGAAGTCTTTGAGAAGAGTTTCTATTTCTTCGTCCCTGTAGTTTATTTCAAGACGAATCTTCTCACCTTCCAGCTGTGCTTCATCTCTTCGGATGCTAAGCTTCTCCAAACTATTCTTTCGATTGGATACTTCTTCATTTCTCGAGTTCATCCCTTCCTCAAGCTCAGCCATTTCGCGCCGCAATCCAGCTTCTTCGTTTTCTAATTCTTTTTCCTGCGAGGAAATACTTGAGAGTTTCATATCCAGGCTCTTGATACGAGATTTCTCGGAGTCAAGTTGCTCTCGAATCTGCTCTAAGTTGATGCTCTCCGAATCAATCTCCCGGGCTAAGGCAGACAACGAATCCTTCGCCGCGTCTGTTTGGGTGCTGATGCGGGCTTGAGCCACCCTCAATTCTTCAAGTTCGCTGCGTTTTCTGTCGACTCCCGCCTCCAGGTCGATTTTTTCATCAGACAGCGAGTCCAGCTTCCTCCTTAATTCCCTCATCCGGCCTATCGAATCGACAATTTTTTCATCTAATTCCCGCTTCCTTGCTATAATCCCTTCCGGCGCCAGAAATTCCTCTAAAAAATGCGTTTCGAACTGTCTGTATTCATTGAATAAGTGTTTCAATTCCTCCATGGAAAGTTTCAATCCCAGAAAATCCTCGGCTCCACGTTCGAGAGGTTCTAAGATTTCGGCAGGGTTGGTCCAATTCTTTTTGTCAATCAACAATCTGCCACTTTCTTCAGCACGGATTTGTAATTCGTCTATTAGTTTGAAGATTAACTTCTCCAAATCACGTTGTGTATCGTAGTCCAAATCTCTTAACCCACGATCGAGTTCAGATACTATGTCGTCTGTTATCGTCCTAAGCCTTTCCCCAATTTCCTCGCCGCGTCTTTCCTGCGCATCAAGTTCCTTGCTTATCTTCTTAGTTTCATAGGCATTTTCTCCAAGTCGTCGCTCTGTCGATTCGATAGCTTCCACCAAACTGCCAATACTTGTCTCTATCTCACACAATCGCCCGCGGAAAGAATTCAGTTCGTTCTCCCTGTTTTTTCTCGATTTTTCAAGTGAGTGAACTACATCGAGTACATTTTGTTCTCTTCTTTTAATGATATTGAAATTTCCTTCGGATTCATTTCGCCATTCTTTAATGTCACGAGCCAGATCCTCCTGGTTTTCTTTTTTCAAATCCATCCCATAGAGTGTCTTCCGACACTCTATCAGTCTCGATTTCATCCTATCGACAGAATCCTGTTCACTGATCAGTGCTGCTTGCATCTCATCGATTTCTTTGATGAGTCCCGAGCGTTTTTCCTGGTGCAATTGAAATCTTTCCTTTTTCCTGTCTCGTTCCGACTCAAGCTCCCACAACCTGATTAACTTCAAATCTTTTTCGAGAGAAAAAATTGTTCTTTGCAATCGGCGATATTCCAGAGCTTTCTCGCTTTGTTTCTTGAGCGACTCATAATTACGCCCTACTTCATGCAAGATGCCTTCAACCTGCTCCATATTTTCTTTCGTTTTTGCCAGTTTCCGCTCCGCCTCGATTCTCCGTATACGATATTTGGTGATTCCCGCAGCTTCCTCAAAAAGACAGCGTCGTTCTTCTGGCTTATTGGACAAAACCTGGTCGATTCTACCCTGTTCCATCACCGAGTATGCGGATTTGCCTATTCCAGTATCGTGGAAAAGTTCTCGAATCTCCTTGAGTCGCGCGGGGGAGCCATTTAGAAAATACTCACTCTCTCCATCTCGAAAGATTCGGCGTTTTATAGCTATCTCCGGTCGCTCAACCTCAAGCAGCCCCCTGTCATTGGTAATAGTAATGGTAACCTCTGCTGCGCTTAGAGCTTTACGTTTCTCGCTGCCACCGAAGATGACATCTTCCATGCGTTCGGCCCGCATATTCCGAACCGATTGCTCCCCCAAAACCCATTTAATGGCATCGACTATATTGCTCTTCCCGCAGCCATTCGGACCCAGCAAGGCAGTAATACCGTCCACAAACTCAATAGAAGTTCGATCGGCAAAGGATTTAAAGCCAACCATTTCAATGCGTTTGAGAAACCCTTTCTCCCCGTGTTGATCCATTATACTTCACTGCCTACAAGCTTATTCGACCAGGGTTTGGCTAAACTACTTCCATCATGGACACTGCCTTCTTCAGTGCTTCGAGAAAGACATCAAACGAATCGGCTGGCAGTATAAGTGATTCGCGCCGAGCGCCCGTGGCATCTTCCCGCTTCTCGATTAAATGAAGTGCCGGACGCCCCTTTGAAAGCTGATGCAACAAGTACTCTCGTCTACCGCTACCCACTGTGAAGGTTATCTCGGGACTTCCTGTTTCGTTGCGAAAATCCTCCATCGTTTTCTCAAGAACGATTAGAAACTTATCGATATCAGTATCGAACACCACTAGCGACGAGCGTTTGAACCCCCGTTCGGTTTTCCTGCTCTCGACAATGTTCAAGTAACGATCATTATAACGGTTCTCCTTCACATTGAAAAAGAAAGTCTTCTGGCCGTCATCGATAAATATTCTGGTGCTATAGAGTTCACCCCGTTGGCCCATAGTGGCCCCCTTCGGTTATTTTTGGTGCCAATGATACCCGTTGCGACACAATTGCACAAGATATATACCTGTGAAGAGGCGTCTATGAAAGTGCAATTGGATGAGTGTTCCCTATCGTTACATCGACGCTCGCTCCAAAAACAGCAGATTAGCGCTTAAGAACAATCGAATGATATATGGACACTCCGGAAAATCCGTTTTGGGCGGCACCGGATTCGAACCAGCGACCCCGTGCATGTCAAGCACGTACTCTAACCAACTGAGCTAGCCACCCTTCTTGAGTGAATTCTAACTAATCATCGAAGTATGTCATAGGCCCGACGCGGGGGTCGGGCCCTATTTAAGTTCTGTTTTTTCCCTATTGTACTGAAGCTTCTTCGGTGTCTTTGTGCTGCTTCTGCTCCTCTATGTAGTTCAGCACCTGCCTGTCACCCAATCGCTGCAATTCGACTTTGAACCGATCATCCTCTCGTTTCTCCAAGATGCCCCAAATTCCCTCATGGTCTAAATCGGCATCAAAATCCTCTAATATGGCCTGATCGTATGTAACCACTACGTCCTTCACGTACACCAGGAAATCGCCACCTTGCTGAGCTGCATCTCGATAGAACTCTATACTATCTAGGGCTATAGATGGAGCACTTCTAGGATAAAGCGGAAGTTTTTTGATCTCCCTATCCCTAACATCAGTGATGTAGTTTGGATTCACCCAGGAAAGTTCCCTCCAACCTGAGAATTCAAGGTGGCCAAGCGGATACTGCTGGGTTTCCCGATTTTCATTTCTTAAAACAATCGCCATACCCATTGGATAATTCAATCCATAAACATTCACCTTGATGTCTTTGATTACACCCACATTCCGCAGTGTGCCGAAACCGACAAATTGCTCACCCCTGGGTGCATCTTCTATTAAGTCGCTGGTGGCGTACATGGGAATCTCAAACGGGGGTTTCACCCATGCATAAGAATTGAAAGCTCCCGTTGGATAATGCACGCGCACTCCCATCACCTGGTTGCCAGCAAACTGTGGCGAACTGCCCCCAACTGTGGCAAGAAGCACATCGGAAAAACGTTCAGTCGTAACGGTTCTGGAGGAACTGGAAAAAACCACATCCCAATTTGGAACGTATAGGGAGGTGTTCATCTCAGCTTTCTGCTCTTCGGAAAATCTGGCATCCGCCATCGAACTGTAATCCCATAGTGTTGCCTGATGCTGTCCCTGATAGTCGTCCACGAGCTCGTTGAAGTCGATCAGAACGCCTTCTTCGGCGAAGGCTGCTCCGACTACGACTGAAACAACAGCCAGGGAAATGAAAATCTTTCTCATTTGAGGCTCCTTTGCATTCGTTTATGTTTAACACAAAAACTATACTAGATACGGGAGATGCTTTTCAATGAAAACAATCTGGATTTTTTAATTTTTCCACACGCCCCTAATCCGTCTCAATAATCGGCATCGGCCTGTATAACATATAGTGATTTATTCACCTGCCGTCCTCCTATTGTGAAGACAGCTTTCCGTCTCAATAATCGGCATCGGCCTGTATAACATATAGTGATTTATTCACCTGCCGTCCTTCTATTGTGAAGACAACTTTCTCAATTCGCGAAAAATTGAATTCTATGTTATGCCGTATATTATCGAAAGCCTCATCGTAGCTTATTGGGAGCTCCTTTTCGGTATTGAGAATCTGGCGACTGAAATCTACGTAGGCAATTTTCTCGACGATGGCCACGTTGTTGATTGCAGTCCCCTTGGCAAGTGTCTTGGTAAGCTCAAGGCTTGCAGGTCCAAGAAGTAGTTCTTCAAGGAAAACCGCAAGTTGTTCTTCGACATTTTCTCTTATGGGAATTACCCTAAGCTCAGATTTGATTTTTGCTCCGGTATTGACTGGATAGTAAAAAACCCTTCCTTCGTATGGCGGGCGAAATAACCTGTATGCGATTACCGACAGTATAAACGATATGAAGAAACTGGCAGTTAAGATGATGGATTTGAATCGACGCGTCTTATCAGTCAGAATGTAATCTCCCTGCTTTCGAAGTAGTTCACGAAATCGACTATGCCATCGTAGATGGCGTTCGATATCTTTCTCAAGTAATCAGGTTGTCTCAACCTCTTAGCTTCAGCCTTATGGGTGATGAAGCCTACTTCCACCAGTACTGACGCCATTTTCGCATTTCTCACAACAAACCAGCTTTCCTCTCGTCTACCACGGTTGGGGATATTCGAGCCGAGCTCAGCTGTGAAACGGCTTAGTATCATATCCGCCAATCGGATGCTCTCGTGAGTGAATTCATCTTCCCAGAGAGCGTTGACTATCGGGGCTATTTCGTTCCCTCTACTGCCGAGGGATTTGGGATCCACGAGTGACCTGCGATAGTCTTCCGGCAGATACCACACTTCGTAACCTTCGGCACGGGGATTTAAGGAGGCATTCGCGTGTATTGACAGGTATATCATACCTTCCCGCACTCCGAGTTCAACTCCATTGGCAAGAGCAATCCGTTCTTCCAGGGAGGGATAGACATCGGAATTTCGGGTAAGCATCACTTTTTTGTCAGGATAGTTCCTTTTCAGGGCTTCCTCCACGTGCAGGCTAAGTTCCAACACAATATCTTTTTCAGTGAGTGGGTATTCAATGCCGTCGACAAACCAATTATGTGCGGCTCCGCTGTCGCGCCCGCCATGTCCAGGATCAATTAAGATGGTACTCAGATGGTAGCCTCCGTTTCCCTGGGTGACAAGGCCGAAGATATCAAAAAGCGTTTTGGCGGCTTCGGCAGAAAAAATCAAGCGTCCTTGTATTTCCTCTATGATTCCTGTTTCGATGACTTTTTCGCCGTTCAGTACTACCCAGGGCAGGCCGGGACGAAAGGCTACGGTGATTCCATCGCGGCTTAAGAGGCCCTGGGTCAGGTGTGGATTCCAGTGCAGCGTGACGCCAGTCTGACGCAGAAGAGCTTCCAATGAAACTTGCTGCGGATACACAGGTATCGGGACGAATGAAAACAGAGTCAAGACAAGGGCGAGGGTGAGGCCGGAAAGGAGAAATCTTGCTCTAATGGTGCTTGTCAAGGTACCACCTTACTCCGCATAAACCGCCTCTGATAAGTGCTTTCCAGAAATCGGATAGCATGGCGGCTCCGTTTATGGCACTTGAAGGAAACGGCAATGTCACAATTTTGTTCTCACGGACGAGTATTGCGAGGATTTCAGAAATATCGCGGCCAGTGTAATCCCTGATCGGGGATGAGGGCGGAAGATATATTGCGGGTGGAAAGGTTGAGCTTCCTCTAGAGGGCAGAGGGGGATTTGCACACCAAAGGTCTTTTAGATATTTTGTAAGAGCACCTGGGGTATCCTGGCTTAAATTGAAGGCATCTGGCGGGAAATCATTTTCCTGATTGAGATAAACACCTGTGCTTGGATCTTCCGGGCTCAGTTTAATCTGGATTGTGCAAAGGGCACGAAGGGCTCGCTCGTGCGCCTGATCCTGAGTGCTTCCTGTAACGATTATACTACCTATTTTTTCGACGTTATTGCGGGGGAAGCCAACCTTATCGCCCTTACTCACTCTGAAGAAGAGATTCTTGACTCCTGGAAGCCGTTTTGCCTCTTCCATGCCTTCAATGCTGGATATTGTGCCGTCAATTGCAATTAAAGCACGCTCGGCGCAGACTAGCTTCAGACTTGGTTTGGGGAAGCTGGCTCTCATGCCGAGGGCGAGGCGAATTGCACTTTCAGTTGGACGGATGCCGCTTGAATAGGGATAGGTGTAGCCGGACATGAAGCCTCCCGAGAGTCGAGCGGCAATTTCGCAGATTACTGGCCCCTGGGGACTAAGCTTGATATCACCCTTGGCGGCGCCGTGACTTAGTCCCAGGGCTTTTATTCCCTTTTCAAAGGTGTCCCATAGGGCTTCTTGTTTGGATACGGAGAATTTTGACGGTATGGTGTGCCCCATTTCGATGAAGTGCGGGGGGTGGCAGATATGTCTGTCGGCAATGCCGCAGGGAATTATTTTACCGTTTTCCACTAGGGCGTCGAGGCTGAATTCCGGGCCTTCGATCAGGCTTTCCACCAGTACGCGCTTTACTCTGGAATACTTCCCAGCTAATTCAAGGACTTCTTGAACTTGTTCGCTTGCATCGACGCGCTGGACACCGCGCGCTCCCATATTGTCTACCGGCTTCACTACCCAAGGTGAAGGCAGGTGTTGGATTTTTTCGACGATTCTGTCTCCGGGATATATTTCCACGAATGGGGGCGAGGGAACCTGGCAGTTTTCGAAGCTTTTCCGCATCTGGGCCTTGTCGCTGGCGAGGGTGGCTGCGGCCGGACTATGACCCGGGAGACCCAAGGCCTCAGCGATGATTGCAACGGCTATAGAGAAGTCCGTCCCAGCTGTGAATACCGCATTCAGATGTCGTTCTTCATGGATGCGACAAGCTGCCGATAGCAGGCCTTTGCGATCGATTAGATTTATATGAAGGAACTGATGGGGAAGATGAGAGCCCTCCGCTTGTGGATTGCCGTCGGCGGCAATTACGTGCAGACCCATGGAGCGGGCTATTTCCAGAGCCGGAATCTGCATCCGGCCACAGCCCAGAATGAGTATTGTCTTAGGCATCCTCGCGTTCCTTTGTCGCATAGACTTCAAATGTGTCTCCGAGACGGAATAGATGGCTTAATAGACCAACTATCTTGAGAAATGGACTGTGGGACCCGACATGGGAAACTATGCGTTCGGGGTGATGACCGGTGATGCGGATTTTGTATGTCTTAAATCCGTGTTTCGCAAGCAGACGGCGTGCAAAAATGGGATTCCAGACGCTGTAGTGGTCTATGGGGCTGTTTTCTAGAAATCTTCCCAGGGAACGACGAGCGGATATTCCATTACTGTTTGGTGTTGATAGCGCGAGGATGCCGCCTATCGGCAGGAGTTGATTTATTGCCCTCAAGGCCGGCTTCAGATTGGGAAAATGCTCGACTATATACCACAAAGTGATGATTTCGTACTGCTTAAGCGGAAGCGCATCGATTAATTCTTTGCTTGGAAAAGTCCCCGCCTGGGCTCTGATGCACAATTGCTGTTTGACATATCGTACCGCGTCTTCTGAGATATCCGTTCCGTGGGGCTGATAGCCAGCCTCCTGGGCGGCCAGCAGGAAAGGCCCGTAGGCACAGCCAATGTCCAGAAGTTTCATGCCTTTTCTTGCCCGCAGAGAAATGCTTCGAAGCCTCGGAATGGCTAGAAGCTTGATGTGCTCGAAATCCTCCAGATAGCTTTTGCCGTATTGCTGTTTATACTGTTCTCCAAAATACTCGGACGTGTATTTGGGAGGTGGCACAAAGCTGTAGAGTCCGATTACGCGGCAGTTGGAGCAGCGGTAGTAAGTCTTTTGGGGGAATCTTGCGATTACAGACGGAAGGAGTCTTTCGCAAACGCAGCAGCGAGGAGGTGGTACTTCGAGAGAGTTAAGCAATTTGACAATACCTTGATTGGAGGTTTGGACGATGTGTTTGTCGTTGATTGTGCGCACGACATTGCGAAGCTCGAACAGTGAATCCATCAGATGTTTAAGTCGTACGATTTTTCGCTTTGGCAATGAGATGGATTTCGGATTTACGTAGCCGATGCTTGGAATTTTCATTTTCCTGGAAAGCTTGGCATGATACCTGGTTGGTTCAATTGTGATAACCGGAATACCGGCGGAAATGGCTTCCCAGGCAGTAAGTCCGTAGGAACAGATTAGTAGAGAGTATTCGGCGAGTCGTATTCTGAGATTGCTCGGATGGTTAAGGATACCTATGTCGTGGTGAAAGCTTGACTTGAGCGCATTGTTTGGAAGGGTAACTTGAACTCGCGACGGGTTTATGCCAATTTCGTCTATAATGGCGGAGGCGACTCGGGCACTCAGTTTTGCGGGATCGTCAGAACCAAAACTTATCAGGATAGGCCCTTCGGATTTTGTCTCGTTGGAACGTGGAGGTAGGTTAAGGAAACTGGTTGAACTTTGATTTGCTTCGGAGTTCCTGAATCCGGGGATGGCATCGAGCACGAAGGGAGCAACTTTGCGAGCGGGGCCGGAATCGTCTAATAGCAAAGGGCTGATGCCCTGTTGTGCCCAGGGGGTCAGCATTGCCGGGGTACTTTTCAGTTGGTCGAAGACAGCGAGGATGCTTAATGGACGGGAAGAGGCTTTGGACGTCAAGATGGAATTAATTCTCGTACTTGACGAGTTGGAAATCAACAATACTTTGGAGCTGGGGAAATTGGGGATTTCTTGCTCCCACTCTTGAGGTTTTTTGACATCGCGGTAGTTGTCGTCGATGATTATTGCACTGGGAAAAATGATTTTGGCGATTGTTTCGCATGTACGTCTCATGTGACCCGAGCCTTGTTTGTGCCGGCTTAGGGGTAGGAAGATGAAGGCATCAGCTGGCATGCGTCTTCTCTTGCTGTAAGTAGGGAATGAGAACGTCAAGATCAATCGGTCGGCCTTTATAGAGTTTGTCGAAGATTTTTTTGAGAGCAATGTAATCTTCCTGAGTATCGAGAGTTATCCTGGCGGAGCCCTGGTATTCAATTCGCGCGGCTGGAATTTGAATTTTATATCTATGGGGACGCCTGTAGATGAATGGTGCCACATGCTCGCGTTCAAATGTGTCAATGGCTTCACGATGGGCATCTTCCAGGGCCCGGGCTTTTAGTACTTCCACTCCAGCGCCTACGGGAATTCGTGTGAGGCCGGTGTAATCCGCATCAGCTGCTGCGGCGAGGTTGAGGGAGGTTTGGGCGATTACAGTGGACACTAAAGGGTTGTCTCCGGTGGCGCGAAGGATGAATTTGCTCCGGTAATGCCTCGCCGCGAGTACGAAACGGGCTAGAACGTCGTCTTCAGGTCCGACAAATAGCTCCCAACCGGAGTTTTGCGCAATTGGCAGGAATTCATTTTCGGAGTTGCCAGTTGTTAGCAGAACCCGATGATTGGCTGAAACTGTATTCAGGGCGCACATTGCGTGTTCTACCACTCGCAGTCCCGCCAGATCGAGCAGTGCCTTCCGGGGGAGGCGACCGGAATCGAGACGTACTTGAAGAAATATGGCCGCTTCAACGAATGCTTTGTCAACCACTCCAGTCCCACAGTTCGGTGAGTTCAGCGGCGTCTTTCTTGAAACGATATTGATTTATCTGAACCCAGAGTTGGAGTTCGCGAATTTGTCTGCGCACGGCTCTCAGGCTCAAACCCGCAGAAAACAGCAATGACCATATTAAGCGGACTGGCAAACTTACAGAATCTCCATCTTTTCTAATCGCAAGGTTCTTGAGATAAAAACGCGAGTAGCCAATTCCCGGACTCAAATCCTCAATGGGGAGTTCATCCAGATAGGAAATTTTCAGTGACAGGTGAGTTCTTATTTCTTCGCCCCACAGCCAGGCTCGCATCCCATAGTCCATTTTTTGCCACCAGCTTTCTTCTATGTGAGGATCAAATCCGCCTATGCTCTGATGCTTTGTCTTGCTATAAATGCCGGTATAATCCCAGGGAATCAGGCTTGGCGTTCCGTTCTTCTCCGGAAACCGTGGCTGTGTATCAAAAACACGTCTGGCCCCGGCGATGGGACCTATCGATGTGGGAATGGTTTTCCCTTGATTGTCCACGAATACCGGTGTGGTGCAGAGTATCTCCGTGAGTTTCGGAAATGATGTGTTTGTTTTCATATCTCCTTGTAAAACATAGACATATTCGCTATTTGCTTCTCTTATGGCGGTGTTTATCCGGGCGCCAATCGTGGATTTCTGAGAAAATATCAGGAATTTAAGGTTTGTATACCGCTTGCTTAGGATTTCCAAGTTGTGGGGAGCCGGCCTCTGCTCCAGGGATAGAACTTCCGCGGAGTCAAGCGAACATATTTTTTGGAATAGCATGCTGCGGTATTGACGAGGGCCTCGATTCAGGATGAGGACGGTGAGAGCTGGCCTCTTGGCTGAGTATTTGCGGTGCCGGGAAATCCCACTTCCAACCACCGTGTATGGGCCATTATCATCCTCTGTCGTATTAGAAATTAAAGGTATAGTACTCATCACAATTAGCGCAGGGCTCCGGATAGACGTCTGCAACATGTTTTCTGTATAGAACGTCGCCTGAATTCCAAATCTTCTCGAGATTTTCCTCGAAAGCGTTGCCCAGGATATTTTTCCCCCGTATATCCTCACGACAAATGGGTACAGTTCCATCAAGAAGTATCGGCATGTCCCGCTTCAGATGCCAGCATGGGAAGCGTTGGAGAGGGGAGAGATTGGAGGGTTGGAGTTCGGGCAGGTACGCTGCAAAGCTGTTATACTTCTGTATAATTGTTTGTGCGCCCTTATTCTTCCAGTTCTGATGGAATACTCGCAAATGCTCCTCGTTATCCTTCATTCGAACGGCCTGTATCCAGCAGCTGCTTCCGAAGAGGCCTACGAGGAGCTCGGCCGTAGCTTCGGCCTCTTCCCGACCCTTTCCCCGGAGTTTTTCATAAAGAGCTGAATCGGCGGCATCCAGGGAAACTATCCACATGATGCGTCTCTTATCAACTTCTAGAGCCATATTTTTCAACATCTCATAAGACCATCCGATAGCGGACGTTTCGACTAGAAGGCGCGTTCGGGAGGTGGGCGGACCAAGTGCGATATCAATAAGCTCTCTTATATCGGGGTGAGAGGCTGGTTCGCCCCAAAGCGATAATCCAAACACTGCATCAGGCGCGAATTCTACAATTCTCCTGCACAGTTCTGCGAATTTAGAGGTTTCAATGTGGAGGTTACCCTTTCTTGGATCGCCATATACCCTGGGAAAGGGACAGTATGAGCAGGCTTGCGGGCAGTGATTTGTTATCTGAATGGGAAAAAATGCAGGAATATCGCGGAGTAACAATTGGCTTCTGGGAATTATCTCGCATAGGGACTCGGCATCTGTGGCTCCTTGCCTATAGAGCTTATCAGCTATGTTCAGATTGCGCTGTGTGTCACAGGTTATAGAGATGCGGTCCATCCTGAGGTCTTTCTTTGAAAGGTGGGTTTCAACGTTGAAGGAGTTGATATCTTTTCTTAGTACTTCGAAGATGCTGTCGCGGGATGGAGGCAATTCCCTGTCCTCTGCATAGGGAAGCAATCTCTTAGGAAGGGTGGAGGCGAGAATTTCTGGAGTCAATCCGAGTGGATAGCCATCTGCAAATGTGTAATCGGCATTGTATTTGTAGTGGAGACTCCAAAGCTTCTCGCTCAACTTAGGGTCTATCAGGGGACTGTCGCCCCAGACATAGAAGAGCGCAGTGATTTCATCTAAACCGGTACTGCCTTGAACAGCAGTTTCCAGGGCTTCGATTAAAATTTTGTCGGTCCAGTTCGATTTTCGTATTACTCGCATCGAGGTGAGAGAGTGGTCCACCGAATCTTTTTGGATTTCGATTGCTTCCCCTGGAAGTTCTACTTCTCTGTCGGCGAGCAGGACAACACCGGTTATTTCAGGTATCAACCTTGTCCAGGAGATAACTCGTTCAAATGCTGACGGGCCGCCAAAAACTGGCTGATAAGTTAGTGGGGAGCTATTCACGATATTGACGACTGCTAGATTGCCCATGTGTATACACTCTTCTGGGTTTGCAGCTTGGTGACATTTTGGTTGTCGGGTTTTGCAGCTCGTTTTCGTTTCTTCAATTCACAATCCTAAAATCTTGCACTTATGCTTGATTAGCTGTTTTTCCTCATATTAAACTATCATTTTAAAACTGATGACTACCAGTCGGAACCCCTGTTTTCTTGCACTCTTCTCATTGCCAATTTTACTGTTAATCTCGTGTTCGCAGGAGATGCCTGTTGAACGAACGCTTCGAAGACTTGATTTGGAATATGCCCTGGATCGGGAAGGAGACTTTCGAGTAAGTGTAAAACTCGATGACGGCAGGGAAACCATCGTGGGGATTAGTCCTGCTGTAGCGAATGAAAAGATTCGAGTGCGAAGTATGTGGTCGGTGGCTGGAAGAATTCCGGGGAAACTGCCCGACAGCCTTGCTGAAAATTTGTTGGCCGATGTCTGGGAGTCTCGAATTTGGGGGGGATGGGCCTTGGCTGGTATTACGTCGGATGGGAGACATGTTCTGGTTTATATCACACGAATCCCGGCGTCCTCTTCAATTCGGATGTTCAAAGAGGCTCTGATGTACACTGCGGAAACGGCGATAAATCTTCGCGAGGCTCTTTCATATTTGGAAGAAGGCGTTTAGCAATTCCATTGAGAAAAGAGTGGCGGCTGTTTTGATTTGAGGAAGTGATTGATGTCCGACAAAAAATTGCGAATAGTTTCTGTCACTGAACTTACGAGAGTTATCAAAGAGCAACTTGAGGGATCCTTCCCTGAGGTGAGAGTTGAAGGCGAGATATCAAATTGCAAGCTCTCCGGAGCGGGACATATCTACTTCACTCTGAAAGATTCTGGCGCAGTTATTTCCGTAGCCTTGTTCAGGGGTAGAGCTCTGAAAACGAGAACAAAACCTGCGGATGGAATGACGGTGGTAGTTACCGGCAAGATTGATGTGTATCCGCCTCGCGGTTCTTACCAGCTGATAGCAACTGATATCCTGGTATCTGGCCGAGGAGAACTGCTCAGAACCCTCGAACAACGAAAAAAGGCGTTGGCATCCGAGGGACTGTTTAATCAGGCACGTAAGAAATTCCTCCCTCTTTATCCGAGAAGAGTTGCTCTTATCAGCTCTCCGACTGGAGCTGCATTGCAGGACATTCTTCAAGTGCTTGCGAGACGTTCCGCCGCCCCCAAGGTTACGATTTTGCCCTCATTAGTACAGGGAACTGAGGCGGCAGAAACTATTGCCACTCAAATAAGAAGAGCCTCGGTTTATAATCTGGGAGATGTGGTAATTCTGGCCAGGGGCGGTGGCTCCTGGGAAGATTTGATGGCGTTCGATGAAGAGGTTGTCGTTCGAGCTATCAGCGATTGTTCAATTCCCCTGATAAGCGGCGTGGGCCATGAAACTGATGTGAGCCTTGCAGACCTTGCCGCTGATGTCAGAGCGCCTACTCCGTCGGCAGCGGCCGAACTGGTGAGCGATCGCTCAGAGGATTTAATCCTTCGTGTCAAAGGACTGACAAGGGACATCGTTTGGGCATTTCAAACACGTCTCAATGCCATCGAATTGCGTTTCAGCAAGCTCAGTGTTGCCGAGTTGGCAAGTGCAGTTACCGCACGTCTGGAGGAGGCCCTGCGCAGGAGCGATGAGGCTCGGGAAGCTATGGAGGGAGCCATCAGAAACCGCCTTATCGAGCTTAGGCACAGACTGCAACTTGCAACACGCGCCTTGATTGATGGATCCCCAAGAACCATAATGAACCGGGGATTCTCGCGCATCACGATGCACGGCATTGGCATTAACGATTCCGCCCAACTTGCAAAAGGTGATAGAATAGCGATAGAGTTCGCCCGTGGGGGGGCAGATGCAGAAATTCTTGAAACGAGATTGGTATTGAGCAATGGAAGGATTTGAAGAACGGTTGGCTCGTTTGGAGAAGCTAGCCGTAAAAATACGCGATAGAGACGTTCTCCTGGAGAAGGCTGTGACAATGTTCGACGAAGGTGTGGAATTGTCAAAGGGTTTAGAAGAAGAACTCCAAGGGCTCGAGAGAAAAATTGAGATTCTTTCGAACGAACCCCCATTGGATGGAAGCGGCAAGGTGGAACTCAAGCCCTTCTAGTTTTTTTGACTCGGCGGCAACTGAACCTTGTCACCGGCTCTTATCCCACGGCTCGTGAACCACCCTTGGTTGACTTCCAGGGCATATCGGACATATTTACCCGATTGAACGGGATTCAGGCTCAGAGGCTTCATATCTCGAATCTCCCGTATCGTCCCGTCAGAAGCGATAAACGCGATCGAGAGCGGCAACACTGTATCCTTCATCCAAAATGATAATTTTGATTCCTTTTCATATACAAACAGCATGCCCTGATTTTCTGCCAGCCGCTTGCGAAACATCAAACCCGCAATATGTTCCTCGCGTTCATCGGCGATTTCAACTCTCAATTTGTATCCGGAAATATACATGTCCTCCCTGGCCAAGGTTTCCGCTCCACAGCTTGATATCACTACTAGAAGAATAGGAAAAAGCCGAGAGATGAATGTCGCATCCAAATTCCTCTCTCTGACAAATCGAAGGTTCCGTGAACAGTGGGTGCCGGTAAGAGTCATTTCAAAACTCACCGAGGAATTCATCACGTGCCTGAGCCAACCAGGCCTTTCGATTGGAATCCTCCTCCAGAGCCGCGTTAAACACGATTCTATCCAAGTATTTCACGGTTAGGGGCTTCTCCATTGTCAACCTGGTTTGATTGTCTTCCCAAACAATCTTGTTCGGGTTTAAATTAGATGGGGTTCCGTATTTGTTTTCGAGCGCAGAGTAAACGGAATACCAGTCAACAATCTGAGAATCCAGCTCAAGGACAATGGCGATTAGCGAATTCTCTTCAAACTGGAATAGGCATCTGCTGATGAACAGAGACCCCTCAGTATCTATCAAAGACGCTCTTGGGCGCTGGAGCAAGCTTAAATCAGGGTCGCCTTGATAGTTAAACCAATTATCCAGCCTGAGATTGTCTTTAACTTCGTTTGGACTCATCCCAAGAACGAAGCTTCGATATGTACGAGAAATTCCGGTTTTTTCAGAGGATTCGATGGTTTGGGGGTTGAGGTTCGTGGGCAAAACGAAAACCAATATACCCATCATAAATTTTCCTATAAGTTCAAATCTTACTGTAAGCCTCTCTGCCCCAATTTGGATTGCAGTCATTTAGTCATTGTATCGGCTATTCGAGTTCTTGAAGATAGGATTTGCGGTTGAAACACATACTGCCTATGTACATGATTATTGCATGAAGGCCGATTTCCGAAGCTTGATAATCTCCACTTTCCTTCTGTTGCTTGCAGGTAGAGTTTTCAGCGACAGCGATAAGGACATCCAGATCGATGAATACGAGTCATGGAACTATATTCGCCATCCCCGAATGGAAAAAGAGGATTATCTTAGACAATCAGTTTTCGCATTCCAGCCGGGCTTAGAGATAATCACCGATTTAGATGATGTTAAAATTCTGCTCTCTGGTGAAGAGGTTGGCCGAACACCCTGGGAGCAAAATAATCTGGAATCAGGTCAATACCAGGTTCGATTGATATTCAGGGGTTTTGAACTAAACGAATTTTCGGTGACTGTCCACAACGATCGACGCACCGTAGTTACTGCCGAAATAGGAAAAGGCACATTGATATTGAAGGATATGCCGAGTGGAGCGGTAGTGGAAATAGATGGAAAACTGTACTCCGGCAATGAAATTTCGTTAAAAGCAGGCAAGAAACGCTTAAGAATAACTGCTTTCGGTTGGGAAACTAGCGAATCGGCAATAGAAATTCCGCCTGGCGGAAGAGTTGAATGGCGCTATGACGGGATGCAGGAAGCTTTTAAACTTGAGGAACTTAAAGTTGTGCCGAAATCACTTCCTTCGAACGATCGGCGAGGATTTAGAATCAGTTGGTCAGCAAGTTCAAGTGGGCGGGTTGTATTCAAAATTTTGAGTCCGGATAACGAACTGATAACCGAGATACCAGTAACAATTTCATCCACACGGAACTCAATATATTGGCTGCCGATTAGGAAGAACGGCAGTGCCTTGACCGACGGTACATATAGAATAGTTGCAATCGATATTGACAAAAACAATGCTAAGGACATCTCAAGGGCTTCGTTGATGATTGACTCGCGATTTCAGCGAGAGGCTCGCCTTATGCTGAATACTCTGCCCGGATTGCTTTATGCCCCTGGTTCTTCCATGCTGTCACCTGGAGTCTGGCAGATTGCCATGGGAGCTGGTGCCGACATTGATATTGGAGATTCTAATCTCTCCAGCGTATTTCCTGTCACAGTTGGATTTAGAATATCCCCGAGTCGCAGGTGGGAAATCAGCGCAAAATTCGATGTGAGGGTTCGCAATTCGTTTGACACCACAAGTGTTTACTCGTCTCTATCCGGTTCGTGGCGCATCAACTCAACTACAGGACCATTCAAAATCAACTTGGCACTGCTTCTTTCCCACGACGGCTTTGTCTCTGAAATCAATCGCATCCCTCAGAAGAATTTCACAATGATTCTACCCGGACTCCATTTCATAACTCCGATGGAACTCTCTTTCGACAGTTGGCATCTGATACTCTCGCCAATTATCTCCCTTACCTTCATCGGCTCAGACAACGAGAACTGGCGACTTGCGGGTCCGGTTCGAAGCGTTCAATCAGTTGGATTAGGGGTATATCACGAAAGCGAGAAGTATCTGGTAGGAATCTCTACGGCACTCAGGGGGCCAGATTTCCCCCAGGGGTTTGTTGACCTAACACTCTGGAGTGGTTTGGAAGGCCGTTTCGACCTTTTAGGAGACGCATCGTATTTAGCAGTATTCACCGGCGTTCGATACCTCAATGTGAATCCCGCCATAAGCATTGGTATTGAAATGGGGTTAATCGGCTAAAGGCTTGTTAGAGTTGTTCAATTCTTAAACCAATAACTTGCGATAAAACCTACGATCACTATAATCAAAGCACTTAGAGACCAATACAACAAAGAACGCCATGGCCTGTCCTCGCGATTTCTGTTTCGAGCGACAGTTCGGCCCGCAGCCTTGCCAACGAAGCTCCCACTATCTGCGTTCCCACACCGCGGACATCCATTAAGGAATTCACGGCTACTGCCAATCTTTTTGCACTTGGGACACAGTACGCCTGAAAAGGAAACCCCACACACAGGGCAGGACTTCGCATTCCAGTCAACCTTCGACTTGCAAACCTCGCAATAATAGATGTCGCTCATTGCTACAGGCATTCATAAGTCCAGAGCGTCAGATCATCGTCCTGTGGATCCTCTTGAAGATGGGAGAAGTACACATAGGGTGATTTGCCATCATCTTCCACGGGGTGGTTATAGAATTCGTTGTACTCTAGGAAATGGTCTCTCAAAAAAGTGGCGATTTTTCGGTCAACTCTGACTCGCGTGGTTAGTTCGCCGGATTTATCGGGCACAATGCGGAAAACCTTTTCGACAGAGGCTATTGCAAGTACTGTATCTTCGCCATTTCCTCTGAGGGTGGAGAAATCAAAATGCAATGGTTTCCCAATAGTTAAATCACATCGCCGTTCAAGAATAAATTCTTGCCTGTTCATGGCCGCCTCAATCACCTGATTAATGCGAATCGAATCGAATTCTTCGTTTGCATTGCCAAGACTCTTGTACCCCTCCTCAATGAATCTCGCGTCGGCTTCCCGGACGGATTCAGGTAGCTTCTCAAGGGATACTGCTTCAAATCTTTCATTCCTAAATATATGATGAGCTTCCTCGATACCGTCCGTGTAAAGAAACAGAATATCGCCCCTGTTCAACTTACCACGAATCACTGAGTACATAGCAGGCTTCATTTCTATCAGTGATGAGTCTATTTGCCCTGTTGCCGGCGCTTCTGGAAGCTCGATCACCTTCATTTTTCTACTCTTCCCGTCAAATATATGAACAAGATTATCTCCCGCATGGATCATCTCATATTCAGAGGTTCGTACATTGATAACAGACAGATTGAACGCAGCAAAGCGTCCCTGAAATCCTACCTCATTGATTAAATCGTTAATTCCAAAGGTGAAATTTCGAAGATCGTAGGAAAGTCGCCCTGAAATTTTCGCAGATTCTCTCACTTTTCTGAAGTAGTCAACATAAAGCGCTGCAATCTGCACCATAATCAATGAAGCTGTCACCCCATGTCCGGATATATCAAGCTTGATCATCACGTAATGCTCTTCATCGAGTTGGCGGAAATCAAAGTAATCACCTGAAACAGCATCCGCACCTTCGTAATAGCCAAACAAGTGGAAGAAGGGGTTTCTCGCTCCTCCGGTGGAAAGTTTAATGCCATGCTCATTCTGTTCCAGAGGTAAGAAGGTTTTCTGAATTTCCTGTCCTGCAATCAGTTCTTTCTGTTCGAGCGCTGCATTGAACAGTCCTCGAACCATTCCGTTTATTGTATCGACAAGTTCCGAGAGTTCATCCTTTGACTTGGATACAATTTCGAACGACTCGTGCTCCAGCATATTCGGCTGGTCCCTAATTGAGCTAACTCCCCGTATGATGGCTTGAATCGGCTTCAACATCAGCGAAGATACGAAAAGTGCAACAATGATTCCCAATACTAAAGAGGCAATTGACGCGCCAAGCGTGATTAGCAGGATGCGCCTTTGTACCCGGGTCAGGGATGTCCTGATATCTTCAACCGAGACAGCTAATCGAACTATTCCTTTAAAAATATCTGGAGTTTGATCGTCAATATAGAGTATTGGTTTGTAGAAAATAAAACTGTCCACCTGGTCCGAACGAAGAGCATCTGCATTAAACTCGGGATATACGCTGAAAAATTGATTCGATATGTCCAATAGAACGTTCTCTATCAGTTTACGCTGTGCAGCCAGGGCATCCTCGGCCTCGACATAAGCCAAATCGCTGAAATTGAAACTGGGAAGTATTCTACTCAATTCACGGTTGTAGTTATCCCTTAGATCACCCAGTGTTCTAAGCATCAAATCCAAATCCGCATCCTGCGCAGCTTCTAATACGCTTTCTTTCATCAGTTGGATCGATGAACTTAATTCGTCTTCCAAAGCATAGAAACCAATTTCAACCTCCTGCGGCATCAGATTATTGCGCTGGAGAAAATCTGTCACAATACCGCGATCAGTCTCGGAAAGGGTACCTTGCAAAGTGTAAGCATTGCCGGATTCGAGTTCATACAGACTCTGAAATATTTCTTTCTCCTTCATGTCTAATCCGGCCAACACTTGAGCATATTCGTTCCGGCTCAATTCTTTAGGTATCTCAAGTTTGTTCAGAATATTCGGGTCGTTTGTGGCCCAAATGTAATCATACCCATCACTGGTTGCCCGCAATCCATTGTTACCTATTTCACCTCTGGGGCCTGTTACCGTAGTCCAAAGAGCGTCGGGAAGTGCATCGATACGATCAGGAAGCAACAGGAGGCTGCCACGATCGGCAGTTAGGATACTTGTTTCAGCGCTCGAAGAGAGAGTTTCGGTTAATAAGTGCGATTCGTTTTCAAGTCCCTCGGCGAGGGTATCGCGTTCCATACTTACCCAAACAGCGCCAAGAACCACAGCGATCATAAGTATGGTTAGTAGAACCATAAGGGTGAATGCGAACGAAAATTTGGCCTGAAGGCCCATACCTTTTCTTTTGAGTAACATGGCTATTTCCTTCCGTGCGGTGGTGATTAATGGAGATTGATTCAAGATAGCTTCGGCATTGACACTAAGCGCATGAGCTTCCCTGGTAATAACAACAAGCCTGATTATCGTCAGTATAATTGCGGCAGCACAGAGCAAAACTACGATGCCGAGCAACAGCCTGTTACCGCTAAGTCTTGCGGACGAGTCCAACGGAGTCCAAAGAGGCTCGTAGGTATAGGCGTCGTAAGGTCCGTATTTGACATTACCGCTTGAATCGAGACTCATCGCTAATTCCCAAAAGGCGACACCTCTTAAAGGATGATTGATGCCGATGAGATAAGTACCCTCGCGAAGATTGTCAATCGGGCCTATTTCTGCTTGAATATCGCTTTGAACGCGCAGCAAATTGGATTCCAGGCTAAAAGCATAATCCCAGGGTTCCTGACCATCTTTATCAATTATTCCTCCGAGCAGGTATCCTCCTGCCTGGAAGCCCCTGCCGGTGAGGCTCAAGTAGACTCGCTCCTCATAGTCTGTTCGTTTGCTAACAAGCGATATATAAGTTACCGGGATATAACTATCCGCCAAAAGTATCGTGGTATTTGGTTTTCCCTCGTTACCGGCCCGATCAACGGCCGATATTGAGAAGGCCCAGATGCCGTTGTCAATATTGACTTGCCTCAGTGAGTTCTCAGATGTTTCAATTACTCCATTCTCTCCGACAGGCAGCACCGATTGCTGATCCAAGGTCTCCAGCATTTCTGAACTAACGGATGAGGCCAACCTTGCCATACGCCATCGATAGTAGGCGGCGGGTTCGATTTCTCCGCTATCCCATGCGAGTGTGAAAGTGTTTGACTCCAGGAATCCATCATCTCGAGTAGAAGGAGACCTGATGACAGGCGGTGGTGGTGGAGTGAGATCCAGAGTGTATGTCAGACGCAGCGGCTCAGACCAATTGCCAGCCATATCTTTTGCGATGAGAGTAAAATACAGTTCACCCTCATCTTCATTCTCGTCAAACTCCTTTCGTACTTGGGTCACGTTGTATATCTGATCCTCCTCCTTTATCGAAGGCAGGTTGTTCGGATTCTTAGACCAACGCCAGCTATATGATAGAATTCCCGATGAATCTTCTGGCGGATCCCACTCAACCACTACAGACTTACTATTTCCGGGCTTAAAGGAATCAAAATTTGCTGAGCGAAGACGAGGTGTATCTACGTGAAGATCAGGCTTGAGAAAAATGACTCGGGGAGTTCTTCCACTTCTGTCTTCCCAAAGAAAATATGTGTTGCTTCGATAGTTAGCGGCCTTGGGAAAGGATGCGGAATTTTGATCTGCGCCGCGTGTTTTGGAATTCAAGGGAGCGGCCTGAACTTGATAGCGTACTTCAAATGGATCGGCGCTTGCCTCCCGCAATGCAATTCGAATGCCACTGCTGTCGAACCAGTAAAACCAAATTCTACCCTTGATATTGACAATTTTTGATGAGAAACTTGCACGGTTGGACTCGAATGAAACTGTTTCAACCGAACTAGATTTTGGCTTGCCATCTGAGCCCAAAACAGCAGCAGCTATTTCCGAAAACTGATCTCCCTTTCGTCGCTCCCAAGTGACGAGAATTTCACCATCGTCATCAATGCCAAGAGAAGGCCGCTGATTATCCCACTCCTGCGGATTGCTAGCCGAACCCCGGGGAAGTATTTCCTCTGTTATTGGAATTGCTGGAGCCCATGGCTCTCCTTTTGAACGAAGTTTGAGGTAAAGCTGGTAGACTAGATTGTCTACACCCGCTCTCTGGGTTTGAAATACTACATACTCCTGATTTTTATAAGATAGATATGCCGGGAGGAAGTTCTGATCTAAAATTGCACCGTCTTTGGCTCTATCTAAATCGATGTCAATAAACTGTTCTGCCGCATTCCAAACAACGCCATCGGCTGAATCGGTGGAAAAAATAGTGAGCATAGAATCTCGATTGGGCGCGATGTCCGGAACCGAGATTCGCCTGGTGAAGAAAATCCGAAATTCACCCTCGTTATCCGTAACCAGAATGGGCGCCACTGGAATATCGACATACTCAGAAGCCGGAGGGAAAACTGCGACCTGTTGAAATTCGCCTCGATCCTGGGGCTGCTTCTGTCTGTATACCTTTACTCCATTGCTTGCAACGGCAACTAATAAACGCCCGTCAGAATCTGCTGCCACTGAATACAGAAGAACTTCCTCCAGCCAGCTGTACTGAAGGTTCTCTACCACAGTGATCGGCGATTCTGCCCAACCATTTTTTTCGTTATAGAACTGGGCACGGATTGTAACGGTTGTATTTCTCTCATCGGATTCTCCCTCGAATTCCTGCCATAGGATAACCAGGTTCTCACCAGCTTCAACAAGTTCAGGGAAACGCCCTGCATTCTTGACTGGCTCTGGGGAATCCCAGAACAGGTATTCTTGAGCATCTATGTTGATTGGAGCAAATAACAAAACCAGGAAGGCAAGCTTTTTGCGGGTAGTTTTGATTTTCATCGCTATTCGATATCCAGCCAATACTTAATCTTCATAACCTCAGGATGTCTAATGAAAACTGGAAAGGTGTTAATTATGGATCGATATATAGTTTCAACTGAACTCTTGTTATTCCGGTGTCTCTGCTCGTCGGCCACCGCAATGAGATTTCTCAAATTATCAGGCAGAGCTCTTGGTTGAGTATAGAAGCGTATCTCATCTTGAAGATTTGCCGCATCGATATTGTTTTCCCATAGTTGAAGTGCCGTGTTGAGGCGTTCGATTAAATCCGGCGAAGCCGTTGCGATCGCATCGGTAGTAAGGTTAAGGGTCTGCGTCCAATCACTTCTAACTGATTCAGTAATGCGAACACTCTCCTCTATTTCCGCCTCTGTGGGTAGAAGAATGATTCTTCCAAGATATATATCAACTCTTTCAATTGTCGATTTCAATCCCGGGAAGTCTGGATCGAATTCAAAAACCGCACGCAATTGAGGATCCAGCGGTGGGTTGAAACCGATTCCCGTTATCAATACCTCACTATTCCCATTTCTCACAGCGGCATTCGCATTTTCAATCAGCTCCCTGACTGTTTCAGTGTATTTCTCTGGCTGCTTGATTTTTAGAATTTTCTTTTGCAACAACAATGCCGCCGAATTACCGGAGAATACATTCAAGACTTCTTGTACCAAATCCTCAGCATCAGAAAATGACTTCAGGGCATTTGTATTTCGCTGGTTAGCAGTATCTGTTTCCAGTTGGCTAATTCCTTCCTGGTAACGCTGATTCGCCAAATTGAGATATTGATTCATTTCCCCAAATAGAGGATCGGAGGGTTCAATTCTGGTTTTCAAGGAGGAGTGCTGAGCCGTTCTAAACCGAACAATCCTAAGTCTTAGCCTCGTATCTTCCTCGCCAAATGTACTAACCCAGAATTGCTGTGCGAGAAGTAGTAAGTCCAACCCATCATCAAAAAGTCTTTCAGAGAATTTATTGTCAGCCTCAGCAATAGCGTAGTCTCGGACAGTGACTGCAAGCTGCCTTGGTTCATTATACGCGATTCTTTCCAATTCCGCCAGTCGCTCTTTTATTCCTGAGTCAACTGCAATGTCCATATCATTATTTTCTATTTCTGAAAACAAATCATGTGCGCGAGCCAGGGTGACTACTAGTGAAATATAGGAATCCTTGGCTCGGTAGAAATCGTTTATGTTATTGTCAGCCTGTCCCTGGATGTCAGCCTCTCTCGCCGCTTCCAGTAATCCTTCAGCTTCACTGAGAGTTGCGAGCGCTATAGTCTCAGCCCGCAATGCAGCGTTCTGCCTAGCTATTGCACTAGCCTGGATAGCCAGCCACTGATCTTTTAACTGCGCAATACCCACTAATAACGCATTGGTTTTGTCATCATACTCAGCCAAATCTTGTTCCACCTCATCATCAAGCGTGATTTCCAGCGTTTTAGTCACAGTGAGGAAGAAATCATCAATATCCCCGGAAAAAGCTTCTATCGATACTAAGAAAGGAGCTATAAGAAATTCTATCGCTGCCTTGGGTTTGTCCTCATCCAAAAGATTATTAGCGGAGACAGTCTTTGTATCGCTCTCTTGAATCAAGTCCTTAAACTTGGAATCCAGAATTCTGTAACGCGGGTCGAAATACTGAAGAAAGGCACTGGATTTTTCACTTGACAGGGACTTCAGCAACTCCAGCAGCTCTACTTGCAAATCATTGACAATTCTCCAAACGCTCGCATTGACTATCTCTCCACTCCCGGCAATCTGATCCGAATACTGGTTCCAATCGAATAAAAGGTTCTCAATTTGATTTGTTGAATCCCATACCATCTCGGACAAAATTTGTACCGACTCGATATCAACATCCGGTAGGCTTTCCGATCCAAAACTCGGCAACCCACTTGTGATTTCAATCAGCACTATGCGAATCTTAGACGCCTCTGCAATGGTTTGAAGCTCCAAGAAAATGGATCCGAGTTGACTGGCAAATTCCGAATTCTCGGAATCTGCAAGGCTCGCCAAATAGTTGTTTGCCAGCGCTGTGAATTCCAACACGTGTTCCGTATTAACCCCGGAAAGAGAGAACAAATCTGCACTTTCAGTCCATAGTCGAGATTGATAATTACTGATACCCTCGAAGTAAGTGGAAGAAACTACATCCAGCATTGTTGTCAGAATTTTGAGAAAAGAACTCTCCCATTGAAGTCTCTGAGCGTAAGCTATTCCTTCATCCCTGCCAGTTCTACCATTCAAAAATGATATCACCCTGTCGTAACGAAAATCTTCAGGGATTCTATCGAGATTCTCGTGAAGCTGATTCATTGTTTCGCCTAACCTGTAACCAAGTGACAGTATTGTCCTCGCTTCCTGGTATTCGAGATTCAATAAAGCAACAAGGTCGAACTCACTCCAATTGGCAAGATTGTCGCGAGATATAACTGTGGATGCCACAGCGACATTGCTCGAAAGGTTCGAACTGATTTGACTCCACCTGTCGATTAGCGATGTAAGTTCCGAAATGATTTTATCTCCTTCCGGAGCATAACGCTTATATGCTTCAAATATCGTTAGGTTTCTGTTGGGCAACGACGAAATTACTTCAATATCCGAAGGTTGTACCGCATCTCTATATTTCTCATAGGTTTGACTTTCACCAAAAACATCGTCAATGAAGCCCTGTTCATATTCATAAATGGCTTCGCGATATAATCCTTGTTTGATTTTCTCGTTTCCTCTTGCGAAGAAAATTTCCCGCCGCAATAAATCCAAGGTTCGTCTAAACAAGCTCTCAACAATTGCTATTTTCTGCCAGGTATCACTGGTAGGATTTCTATCCTTCATTTTGATTTGCTGTATCGTTTCTTCAGTTTTTACAGCTTTCTGATCTAAACTCAATGCTTCTGAAGCAAGGACATTCTTTATCTCTTCAAGCAGTCCTGTAATCTCATCTTCTATGCTCCGGATTTCGAGAACAAATTTCTGCACCAATTCTATTTGGTTTGGGTATGCCTTACCGATTTCAACCAAAATACTCATGGCCTCATCCAGTTGTCCTTCTTTGATGAGTTTTGAAACACGTTCAAACTCAGGATGCGGCATCGAATCCTGTTTGAAATCAGTTCTGCCGCCAGCAGATAGTGGGGCGGTTAGACTCATAAACAAGAGGCCAAGCAGAAAGACGTCATACCGCCCTCTCCTTGAGTTTTTCATCATCACTGATGTGCGTGTTCTCCTTGCCAGTTTCTTGGTAGCTGAAGCTACACATCTTAAAAGGCAATCAATGTTTCTATCGATCTTCTTATAGAATATATCGACAAAACTGATTTCGTCACAAATTGTGAACTTTTTATCGGTTGTTTTACGAAAAACCCGATATACTTAGGATACGAATGAAAGCGCTGCTTATAGTGCTGGGAGTCGTTGTAATAACTCTTCCCATCTGGAGCGACAGAAATGATATCTATAAGGGTTTATCCAGCGCTTCCGGAATAGATCCAAATGCCGGACAGAATTCTTTCTATATCCTCAGCATCCCAAGCGGGGGCAAGTATGAAGGTATGTCTACGGCCCATACCGCTATAGCGCTTGACGGGGGCTATCTGGAATCAAACCCTGCAGGCGGATCGTTCTTGCCTGAAACCATACTCAGCTTCTCCCATCTGGACTGGATTGCGGATTCTGGACTTGAGACAATTACCTTTGCGTTCAGGCCGGAGAAGAACGAAAATTTCGGGATTGGATTCAGCACAAAATTCCTTCATATACCTTTTGTGGGATACAATCAATGGGGCGCACAGTACGATCGACATGGCTCATCCGCCGTCGGCTGGTACACGGAATTATTGACCACAGCGGCTATATCTTACAACTTTCTAAGGAGTTTCTATTTCGGCGGTATTTCGGTAGGCGCAAGTCTCAAGGTTGGATATCGTGGGGTGAGTTCGGCTCTGGAACCAAATCAGGGTGCCCCCAGTCTCCTGGGCGATTTTGGAGTAATGACCCAGTTCAATGTATTCAAAGCTTATGTGGGGCGAGATATGAACAGCAGTGTCGGGTTTGCCATAAAGAACCTTGGAAAGGAGTTTATTGACAATCCTGATCCACTGCCAACCTCCGCCAATATCGGACTCTCGTATAAACCAGCACGCCCGATCACCTTAGCCTTTGATTTGAACTTTCCATTCAATCTGAATGGCAGCACACCCGGCAAAATTGCTGTTGCATTTGGCTTAAATGCCGATATCATTAAGTCTGTTTCCGCTCATACTGGAGTATTTGTCAAAACTGGCAAGCCAAGATTCACGGTCGGAACGGATATTACATTGAAGGATTTTACCATCCAGACCAATTATACCCTCGATCTTGCCAGTCGGCCCGAATTATTTGATCGCATGAGTATAGCGATAAAGCTGAACATGGATACAGTGAAGCAGCTGCTGCAGAGAGATGATGCTCAAGCTCTTTATCTGGAAGGACTGGACGCCTATTCAAAGGGAGACTTGATTCTGGCCATTAGTTACTTTGAGAATGCCATTTCTCTAGATCCATCTTTCACTCCGGCAGTGGAAATGCTAGCTACCGCACGCGCGTCCCAGCAAATTGAAGAAGAACTCCGCCGTTCGTTGCAATTCTAATCTGTTTTAGGCATCTTTCGCATCAATCTAGATAACAGCCTTGAATTTTCTTTAGTTGTTCTTGGCATAGATTCAACTGTAGACTCCAGGTTTAGGACGAAGCGGTGAGAAAAGAAGCTTCAAATAGTGAAACCCTTAAGCGTTATATCAACAGACTCAAGAAATGGCCTGAAGATAAGCCACCAACTCCAATCGATCTAAATTCCTTGCAAAGGGAAATACGCCTTACTAGTGCTGAGAAAGACAGACTTGACTTCCTGGTGGAAAACCATGAGCGTCGTGCGAGAGCAGCCCTGGACACCAACGCATACAATCAAGCAATCATCGAAATGACCAAAGTGGTTCAATTAAGTCCATTGGATCCGGCCTCTCGAGTTGAACTAGCTAGTATCTATCTTCAAAAATCTCTCGAAAGGGGTTACAGAAGAAAAGATCGTCTGCGGGCTGTAAAACTTGCTAAAACAGCTCTAATACTGAATCCAGCAGATACCAAGGCAAAATTATTTCTTCGCAACTATCGCAGAATGAATTCCGACTTTTCCGCGATAAAAAACCGCAAATACATATTGCCGATAATTTTGCTCGCTGGGATAGCCGGAGCGATAGCCATATGGCAAAGAGACTTGCCAAGCAATTCCAATGCAGCAGCCAGGAATAGCTCAGGCACATTCCCCCTCGTATCAAAACAGGAAGTTTTTCCGGAAACAAGAACAATTGATGTCGACATTGTCGATCTTGCCAGCGACGATTGGGAAACGGAAATCATTCAGGCAGAAGTGGGACGGCGAAATGATGACTCATTTGTAAAAATTCTGGGGAAACTTAGCACCTCGAAAGAATATGTAGAAGGGATGCGCCTGCTTGTTAAAGGGAAAGATGTCTCAGGGGACACTCGATTCACCATACCCTGGACCATCTTGGACAATGATTCACCTGCAATGTCCCCTGGTGATAGTACGTCTCTCACGTTGTTTCGCTGGCTCGTTGATTCCGAAATTTTTATCGATAAACTGGAAATCACACTTTCCGATCTCGAATTGCTGCAGGAGAAGCCAAAATGGGATTGGAAAAACCCCGTTCTGGTTTGGGATATACCCAGACCTGAAGGTGTTTCAATTGATGCGAGGATTAGACGATTTGAATTAATTGAGGCATACGATCGTTTGGTATTGACAATGGAACTTGTCCTGACGAATAGCGGGATGCTGGACATCTCCAGATTGTCCATGAATATCTCTCTGGGCTCAGATTTCCCAAACTTTTTTTACAACCCGGTGAAAGCGGGAAGCCCCCCCATGTCCATGGAGGAAAGGCGCGTATGGATCGTAACAATGGGTTTTCCGCTCGATGCTGTTCTTGTGGATCGAGATGTAATCATAAGGATAACCGAGCTTGGAAATTAGGCTAGTGATAACTCCCAGCTAGTGAAATACCCACACCTGATTAGCTCATCCTGCCTGAACCAGATGTAGGGAATCAAGGAGAAACGCTAGACTCATCAAGTTCGGCTTCCAGACCGTATTCTTTTATTTTGCGATGAAGCGTCTTTCTTCCGATTCCAAGCGCCTCTGAGGTGCGGCTCTTATTCCCGCCAAACATATTTAGATTTGCGCGAATAATCAGCTTCTCAGACTCGGTCATTGGAGTTCCGGGTTTGATTCTTATGTCATTTTCATTGCCTCGAGAGGTGACATAATTCGGAAGATCGTCGGGTCCTAAGTAGGAGTACTTGCTCATTACAACGGCGCTTTCGATTATGTTCCTTAATTCCCTCACATTTCCCGGCCAGCTATACGATCTTAACGCCATCGCCGCTTTAGGTTCCAAACCAAGAATCTCCCGTTTGTTCTCACTGGCGAATTCTTTCAAAAACCTTGCTGCCAGCAATGGTATATCCTCGGGTCTTTCCCTTAGGGGGGGGATATGAATGTTTACTACATTGAGCCTGTAATAGAGATCTTCCCGGAAACGACCGGCAACAACCTCTTCCTTCAAATTTCGGTTGGTAGCCGCGATTATTCGAACATCGACAGATATAGTTGACTCTCCGCCAACCCGCTCAAAGCTTTTTTCCTGCAGAACGCGGAGAATCTTAATCTGGGTAGATTGATTAATCTCACCTATTTCATCCAGAAATATTGTTCCCCTGTCGGCTAATTCAAAACGTCCCCTGCGTTGATTCACCGCGCCGGTAAAAGCGCCTTTTTCATGCCCGAAGAGCTCTGTTTCCAGGAGAGATTCAGATAGCGCCGCGCAATGCACCTTGACTAAAGGAGCCTTGTTTCTGGGTGACTGATCATGGATTGCATTGGCCACTAGCTCCTTGCCGGTACCGCTCTCACCTGTGATAAGAACACTTGCCTTTGTGGGAGCAACTTGCTTAAGCAACTCAAACACATGATGCATAATCGCACTCTTGCCCAAAATTTCCGCACCCAGTTTCTGTTTTCCCAACCTGGAAATCTCGGCCTCAAGTTCCTGGTGCTTACGAGCTAATTCCCTGCGGCTAAGCGCCCGTTTAACGAGCAAGCCGAGCCGTTCAAGATTCACCGGTTTTGTAACGAAATCATAGGCTCCGTCGCGCATCGCCTCTACGGCGTTGTCCACTGTTCCATGGCCAGTGAGAATAATTACCGGAATCGCAGGATAGGCAGAAACAACCTTCTTCAACAATTTATCACCAGGAAGTTTGGGCATCCGCAAATCGGCCAAGATTAAATCTATTTCAGTCTTGTGCATTTGCCTCAGCGCTTCCTGTCCATCCTCGGCTTGAACAACTTCGTAACCATCCATTTCAAGAGACTTTGCAAGTCCCGAACGGATATTTTTTTCATCGTCGGCAACCAGAATTCTGAAAGTCATCTTTTCTTCCTCGACTTGCACAGCTGGCTACAAAGAGTAACAAGGGCAATCATATAGTTCCTCCCGAAATCAGCTTGCGTTCAATCTGGGGAATGGGTAGTGTAATCTGAAATGTGCTTCCTCTATCCGGATGAGAATCCATTTGCAAATCACCCCCATGCTCCTTTATAACCTTGTATACCACCGTCAAACCTAATCCGGAACCCGTATCACGGGTTGTAAAAAAGGGCTCGAATACTTTCCCCTGCAGTTCTTCGGGAATACCTTCTCCCGTATCGCTTACAATGATTATTATGCTGTCTTGTTCCTTGCGAGTCTCCAATTTCAGCTCGCCGCCGTTTGGCATGGCGATTATTGCATTCTTTATAAGATTCAGTAATGCCCGCTTCATTGCTCCTTCATCTAACGGTATGGGCGGTATTGATGCGCTCAATACGGGAAGCACCCGGACTCTGGCCTCTTCCATTTCATAGCGCAAAAACTGAACCAACTCGCGTATAAGTTCATTCAAATTCGCTCTCATGGGTCGCGCATCTTGGGGACGAACAGCGAAGAGGTAATCGGAGACTATGTTGTTTAATCGCTCAATCTCCTCTTCAAGAACATCCAGGGATTCACCCAGGTGAAGCGAGATTTCATCTTTCTTATTCAGCTGCCTTCGAAGCAGTTGAAGATGAATGCTCATGGACGCAAGTGGATTCTTTATCTCATGAGCTACGCCTGCAGCCAGCGTAGTGAGCGAGGCCAGGCTCTCGGCCCGCTTGAGTCTGGCATTTTCCGCCCTATATTCGGTTGCATCCTCTACGTAAATCATACTCCCCACAATGCTTCCGCGATCCACAAGTGCAAGGACTCCGCAACTCAAAATGATGCTGCGGTCTCGCCACTGGATGGGAAAATCCAACATGGGGGCACCCCTATCCTCATCTAGGGCCGTCTTTACATAGCTTGCTATACCCTCGGATGCGATAACTTCCCACACCAGCAAATCCATGGGATCTTTTGTATTAAGCGGCAGCAGTCGACGGGCAGGGTTGTTAATCATGATTACACGATTATCCCGGCCTGTAACCAATACTCCGCCGGGTATTGACGAGAGAACTATCTCCAGCTGATCGTTGTCCTTTACCAATTCCTGAACAAGGGAATGCAACCTATCATGATCTAAACGATCCAGACTTTTTAGTGCCCGTCGAATCAGTTTTCGCATCAGAATCCGCCCATCGAATAATAGAGCCCGCGAAGAACTAAGGGGATGGGCAGATTCAGGTTTTCGGCGCGAAATCGAGCATCCCTAATCCAATTCTGTTCAGCAAGGAAGCGACGATGCTTTGGTGATGCAGTTTTTTTCCAACGATCGCGAAGTTCGGCACTAAGGGCTTCCAGGAAGACTCGCAAATCTTCCAAATCTCTTATCTCAAGTACCTCCCTTGGCATTGCCCGATTATTGGAATTCGCTTGTACAATGAATTGTCTCGCGACAGCCATATTAGAAGAACCGCGGCGCCAAGTGTCAAAAAAATCTTGCAGACCACCACCCCCTTCCTTCTTGAAAACCCGCCGAAGAATTTCGGCTTCCTGTGCGCGGCTGCGTGTTTTGAACGGATAGTGTCTCAGGCGGGAAGCTATAGTTGGGAGTAATATCTGTTTGCAATCGGTAATCAATATGATGCTTGTATCGACAGGAGGTTCCTCGAGAAATTTCAAGAGAGCATTCTTCGACGCATCTGGCATTCTGGTTGCGTTGTCGATAATAATCGTTTTATGGTTTTTGGCCGACGAATGATGCGCCCAGTGACGAACATGACGAATCTGAGCGATGGGCAGGAGTTCCGGCAGTGCCTTCTGCATCTCAATGCAGTCATCTACCAAAGAATTTAGGAGTGTCACCTCCCCTTCCGGTAGCTGATTCCTCGGCAGTATGGATTCCACGGATTCCGCTAATCGTTCCGCAATGGAATGCAGTTTGGCGAGCTTTCTTTCCCGAAGAATCAGATCGAATCGGCGCAGTAGCTTCCTAACGGAGCGAATCATCAGATAAGAAGCTGCATAGGATTTATTGTGCCTAATCAGTTCGGCACAGGCGGAAATTTCGGGAATCAGGTTGCGCTGACCCATCAGTATCGTGCGGGGATGCGCCAGCAATCGATGGACGCGACACTGCTTGCATGCACAACTCCATCCTTTGCTGCTTTCACAACACAGAATACGAGCCAGCTCAAGAGCCGCAGTGAGTTTCCCAGACAACGGTGGCCCTGAGAATAGCAAGGCCGGTGCCAGAGAGTCTCCAATAATCTCTTGCTTTAGTTGATCTACTATCCCTTCCTGATACAAGAGGTTCTCGAACACTAGATTCCCACCGCCATCACCGAAAGTACTGGCCTTGCAATATGATTAAGGGTTGAGATTATCAGACTTCCCCGAAGTGTCTGATTGGCAAGCGGCCAGGGCAGGCGCAATAGCTGAGCCGCGAGTAGGAAGGTGAACAAGATGCCGGCGAAGAGTCCAAGTGTGGCTCCAAAGACGCGGGACATGGTTTCGGGTTTTGTTTTATGGCTCCCTCGACCGATTCGGATGACAAGAAAGCCAGATATCAACAGCAGGAAAAGGGTAATAAAAGTCGGGATAAGGGCCACCACATACGCGGTGTCTGTTCGTTCCTCCAGGATTAGCACCGCGACGGCCGGCGCATCGGGATACTTCTCGGAGCCGATTCCAACGATGTTGAGGATGAATTTTTCCATGGGCACAGTCAGCAAGAGTACCGCAAGTATTATAGACAGCAGGGTAACCACGAGATAAAGCCCAAACTTCAATCCCCGATGTATCCCCATACCTATTGCGAGTAAGTAAATCATAATGATAACTATGTTCAGCAAGTTCATCCTGTGTATTTCATATCACCGAAGCTGAAGCGAGTAGTAAAAAGCTGCATGCGGTTCATCACTTGTTTTCTACGAGCATTTCAACAATTTTCTCAGCGGCCTGCCGGGATGAGAAGGCGCTCGTGGCATCTGACATTTTAGCCAGCTTCGCCGGATTAGACAGCAGTTCCATAACTATTTCCTCCAGTCTATCGGAATCGGCGCCAGCCTCAAGGGTTATTGACATTCCGACCTCTTCGGCAAGCGCTGCATTCAATATCTGATCGCCGCGAGTGGCCTCTCGGAGAGGGATAAATACGGCTGGAGTTTTTGTTGCGGCAAGCTCCCATAAAGAGCCAGCGCCGCATCGGGCAATCGCCAATTGCGCGGCTGCCAAGAGGCCGGGTAATTCTTCGAAGAAGAAGGGTTGGCTTCTATAACCTCTTGAATCTTGGCATGTAGGGGTGCCTGAACCTGTCTGGTGTACAATGGCTGCGATTTGAAGAAGCCGATCGAGGGAATTTGTTACCAGCTTGTTGATTTCGCGGGCACCGAGGGAGCCACCTAGAACGAGGATTAATGGGCGCTTGTCGCTTCTAAGCAGACCAGCGAATCGTCTTCCTTCCTCGGGCTTCCCATTCAGCAGTACTTCACGCACCGGATTTCCAAGTACCACCGCGCTTCTTCGGGCCGATATGGGAAGGTAGACCAGGGACCGCCTATGCGCGACAAGCGCCCGGGCGCCTAACTTGATGTTGAGACGCGTGGCCAGACCGGGGTTAATATCCGAATCGTGAGTGAAAACCCGGATTCTCAGCATAGCGGCTGCTGCCACCGGTGGAACAGATACGAATCCGCCTTTGGAGAAGAGCGCAATCGGCTTCTCCCGGCGCAACACCCTCAGGGAAGCAAAAAATCCTATGGCGATGCAGAATAGGTCAACAAAATTCCTGAATGAAAAGTAACGGCGAAATTTTCCCGAGGGGACCGCGAAATATTTTGTACCAATCCCACAGACTAAGTCCCTTTCCATTCCTCGGTGAGATCCAATCCAAATGATGTTGAATCCTCTACCTCGAAGCCTGTCTATTACGGGAAAGGCAGGAAAAACATGCCCTGCGCTCCCACCCCCCGTGAAAGCAATTGTTACAGTTTTCATTACTGTACCGAAGACTATCCGATAAGCCGCTTTGGTAAAACCCTGCTCATCATCGATGGGCAAGCTGGGACTCGAACCCAGGACATCCGGTGTGTAAGACCGACGCTCTAGCCAGCTGAGCTACCCGCCCGATTTGCAGACATATATTACTTGGAGAATTCGTCAATGGACAAGGGGTAAATAATGAGGGGATGAGATGTGCCTGGATTATTTTTTTCCGTGTAAGCTTATAACCTTGCGTTATACTGTTTGACATGCGCATCTCGATACTGGATTTGCCTATCCGAATACTCTCCCCGCTTGCTCTTCTGCTCATGGCATCATCAATATCCCCGCCGCTGCACGCCCAGTCGAACGAAGCGAGAGGAGTGGGTATAGGCTTCCCAGAATTTTTCTCCGCAGGCGCGGGAATACGCGCTGAAACTTCAGCCAAACTAGCTTCTTGGGATCCGGAGGCTTTGACGGGAATAGTTGCCGTGCGCTATGAGTATCCCGAGGGGTATCATCAAATTGACGATCCGATTTATTTCACCCTGAAACCCGAACCCGCGCCGGCTGTTTTATTCGGCCCCCCTTTAAAAGCCAAACCTGTCTTCAAGAACGGCATCGCCGAATACTTTGATGAAACCACGATAATAATCGAGTTTCAAGTCTCCCAAGAGGCTCGTCCCCAACGTCTCGCCATAAACGCGCTGTTCCAGATTTGTAACCTCCAGGGAATCTGCCTGTTTCCGGATTCAGAGCTTCTTTATGTGGATTTTGATCCTGCCGCGCCGGCACTCGAACCCGACGACACTACTCTTGCCATACTCGACTGGTCTATAAGCGAGGATAGGGAGTTGCAAACAGCCGCGCTTGGAAGCACTCCATCTGACACTGATATTCCAGCAGACACTGACATCAAAAGAACAGGGATGGCGCCAAGAATCCTGCTAATTCTTCTGATGGCCCTGGCCGGCGGAGTTCTTCTGAACATCATGCCATGCATTTTTCCACTACTTTCTGTCAAAGCACTCAACCTTGTGAACCAGGCCGGGCAGAGTAGGAAAACCATATTTGCGCACTCACTGTTATATGTTGCCGGAATTGAGATATCGCTGTTCGCATTGGCAGCAATTGTAATCGCACTGAAGGCTTCGGGCAGTCTTTTTGGATGGGGATTCCAACTCCAATCTCCTCTATTCGTATTGATTCTAATCGCCATAATCTGGTTATTCGCCCTTAGCCTATTCGATGTGTTCGTAATAGAGGCCCCGCGGAGAACTGAAAACGCGGGTAGAAGAGGTGGTTTTGGGGGAAGTTTTCTTACGGGAGTATTCGCGGTTCTAATTGCCGCGCCTTGCACAGCGCCATTGCTGGGTCCGGTTTTGGGATTCGCCTTTTCTCAAACACCTCCGGTGATAATTGCAATCTTCGGATTAATCGGCTTAGGCTTCGGGTTTCCGTTTCTCCTGCTAGGGCTATATCCCGGCCTGGGCGAGAAACTTCCGAAGCCCGGTCCCTGGATGAATACATTCAAAGAGGCAATGGGATTCTTACTCATCGGCATCGTTGTCTACCTGTTTACAACTTTCATCAAACTGGCGCCTTCTGTCGCTAACGGCGTTCTCTGGTGGCTGCTCTTCCTCGGTTTTTCAGCATGGCTGCTGGGCAAGGCCAGAGGCCTCCTTGTAGGAAAAGCTTTCCGGTTCACCGGACAAATTCTCGCTCTTGTAATAGCCATTGGCTCGGGATTTCTGTTTGTCGACCTCTCACAAACCAGTAAGAGATTGGTGGAGAAAGGCGCAACGGAATCAACAGAGCGTTTAGATGAAGCAAGCATCATCGCATTCGATGAACAGAAGCTTCAAAACCTCATAGCGCTTGGCAAGCCCGTCTTCTTGGAATTTTCCGCTGACTGGTGCACCACTTGTAAAATCAATCAGCGTGTAATCAAACATAGGGAAATCCGTGCCCTAATGGTCCAAAAGGGAATTGTCCACGTAAAGGCCGATCTTACAGCATATGATGAGAACCTAATCCAGGCGTTAGTGAATTTTGGGCGCGCCAGTTTACCGCTGTATGTCCTCTACAGACCCGGCGAGAAAGAACCCCTTATTCTCCCCACATTCATCAGTGTTCAGAAGCTGCGAGTCGAAATGGATAAAATCCGATAAGCGGTTGCCTTCGAAACTGAACGAGTGCCTTAAAACTGCCCTGTCGATAACAGCACCAGGGTACAGGCCTCAATCCAGGAGATATTGGACTTATCAAGAGCTTCTTCAGCCATTGCCGATTCGGTACCCGGATTGAATATCACGCGTCTTGGCTGTGCGGCAATTATATCCTCCAAATCCAGATTTCGCGGTGCCAAATAGACAGTCAGGGTATCAATCACGCCCACAACTCTGGCGACATCCCGCACTCTCGCAAAGACTCGGAGTCCCTCCACTTCTTCATAGGCGGGATTCACCGGAATTACCCGATGCCCAATCTCTTTAAGTCGACGCACTGCTTTATTGCTATACCTGTTCTTCTTTGGGCTAGCTCCTAGCACAACCACAGTACTCATTCAGAAGGCACCGCTCCATCCGAAAATACAAGCTCACTAATGGCTTTCCTAGTCCTGATTTCCGTTTCCATAAACCGCATTTCTTCTGGAACCAGTTCAGGATTGCCCGGCCAGCCAATTGCCACGGCAGTGAGTATCGCGAAATTCTCAGGAACCTTGAAATCCTCCCGAATTCGCCGCTGATTGAAACCTAACATCTGATGGAACACCAACCCCTCGTACGCCGCCTGGAGCGCCATTTGGAGAGCAGCCATGCCGGACTCGTACGTGGGTATCATAGGCATGCCACTCGGTATTCTGGAGCCGGGCATGTCGGTTCGACAGAGCACAAATATCAATCTTGGTGCCGCCAGGGCCCATGCATTTTTACGCTTCAGGGCCTTGCGAGCCTTTTCCAGCGAATCGGCATTTTCCGGGCCAAAGGCCAAAAAGCGCCAGGGTTGATTATTGAAGGAGGAAGGCGCCCATCTGGCCGCTTCGAGAAGCCGCTCAAGCACCTCGGGTGCAATCGGTGCAGATGAATCGATGGCTCTCGAACTCCACCTGCCCGCAAGAATATCTAAAATGCCGTCCATCTTCGTTCCCGGCCTCATTACCGGAGTTGTTATACTGTTCATGTAGACAATATAGCATTGAGACTTAAGATAGCAAAAGTGCTTAGCCTAACTGCCTCTGGCACGCTAGTCTTTAGCCCGCAACTAAAAAGCCTCATTTCTGCAGACAATCATCTGACTATCGAAATCTATGAGGTTCCAGCGGTTTCCAGTCTTATACACTTCTTATACACTGCTCACGCTGGAATCACTGACTTTGTCAAAAAAGCAAATTGAATTTAAGCAATCAGTCGCCAGAGAATATGCCGACATTGTCTGTCATGGATTCTGGTATACAAGTATGCACAAGGATTTGATGGCATATGTTAGAAGTACACAATCAGCCGTAACCGGAAAGGTTTAGCAGGAAAACTTAGAACGCTACTAAATTGTGTCGGCTTAGATGGGAATAGAGTTGTCTAATTATACAGGCAGATATAAAACCTCGGTGTTCAAACTTCGTGAAAACCTGTCGTTGACTGATGCCTGAGATTCGGTATACATGAATATGTTTGTACATATTGGATGCATATTCATAAATTCTTGGAATAGGGAGTAAATATGAAATCGAAAGTTATTTTAGCTTATTCTGGCGGATTGGACACAACTCTTAGCTTAAAAAAACTAATGGATGATGGATATGAAGTAGTTACCGTTACAATCAATATCGGCAATGAAAAAAATTGGAAACAAGTTCAGGAAAAGGCCATTTCGCAGGGAGCCCGGGAAGCTTTAGTTTATGACCTAAGAGAGGAATTTGCTGATGATTTTATTGCCAATGCTCTTCGTGCAGGGGCGCTATATGAAAACAAATATCCGTTGGCTACGGCTCTCGGTAGACCGCTTATCGCTAGGAAGCTCGTTGAAGTTGCAATTGAGAAGTCCGCTGACATCATTGCTCACGGGTGTAGTGGCAAAGGCAACGATCAATTAAGATTCGAACATACAATACGTTTCCTACACCCCCGAATAGAAATACTGGCTCCTATCCGAGACAATCAAGTAAAAAGAAGTTTAGCCAAGGACTATCAGGAATCGCTGGACGTTCAGATATCCGAAAATCTTAGCGTTTTTAGTATCGATGAAAATATCTGGGGAAGGAGCATTGAGTGCGATGTTTTAGAAGATGCTTGGGAATCCCCGCCTGAAGAAATATATAGAATTACCAGACCAGTTGAAAAAACACCAAACAGAGGAGCTGAAATTGAAATAGACTTTGTAGAAGGACTTCCTGTGGCGCTAAACGGAGAATCATATAGTTTTCTTGACATTATAGAATCATTGAATTCTGAGGGTGGAAACCATGGTATCGGACGAATTGATATGATTGAGAATCGTGTTATTGGGATAAAATCCAGAGAAATCTATGAGGCTCCAGCGGCTTCAATCTTACATACTGCTCACGCCGAACTAGAATCACTGACTTTGTCAAAAAAGCAAATTGAATTTAAGCAATCAGTCGCCAGAGAATATGCCGACATTGTCTATCATGGATTCTGGTATACAAGTATGCACAAGGATTTGATGGCATATGTTAGAAGTACACAATCAGCCGTAACCGGAAAGGTAAGAATGCGTCTTGAAAAGGGCAATATTGTTATGCTGGGTAGAAAATCACATTTATCTATTTATGATCAGAACATTGCATCCTATGAAAAATTCGATGGCTTTGATTCCAACACAGCTATAGGTTTCATTCGATTACACGGCCTTGAAACTCAAGTACAAATTGATAAACAGAAGAATATCATCTTCAATACACCAAAGGGCCTAAAGGGTGTTGAACAATGAAAGATGCTGTGGTTTTCCTGTTTAGAAATGAATCAGCTATCCATCTAGACAATCTGCTACAAGCGATTAACACGATTTTCGCGTTGAAGAATTCATTGATGGCAGCCAATACCGCGTAGAGATGATAGCTAAAAACGGCACTCCCTATTTAAATATACAGGAAATATCTTAAATTACTGTTCAGATTCTGGTGGCAGTGAATTGCGGCCTGATAATCATACTGTATCAGAGTCTTTTATTATATCTTCTTGTAACCAATTGGCCTTCAATACAGCTGAAAGCACCAAAATCTACCATATTGAATTTTATGTAAACGACTCTCAGGATGTTCTTTTCGGAGAGATGGCCGTCCGACCCCCGGGGCTTATATTACGCCTCTAATGAACTATTTACGCAATACACGGTACGTCGATCGATGGTTAAAATCTCTTTTATGAGGAGAGTTGCAAACCTGGCGCTTCTATCCTTGATTCTTCGATTCTGGTAGGCGCGAAAACATGCGGTAGGGGCCTCGTGAACGCAGCACGCTGTTCAGTGCGAGAGAGAGCGATTTCCCCTGAGTTCTCATTTGGAGATAGATGACGCACGAATCATGAACTCCGCTTCTATCAAGATTTCCCGCGGTGCCTGATGGGGGCGCTCCAGTCTGCTCAGCATCGCATCGATCGCCGCATCACCGATTGAATCACAGGGCTGGCGCATCGTAGTTAGGGGCACGCGCACAAGGCGAGCGTATTTCAAATCGTCAAAACCGGTGATGCGAACATCATCGGGCACCGCAATGCCGAGTTCCTCCAGCGAAAGCATAAGGATTGCCGCCGTTTCATCATTGACGCACACGAGGTCGCGGGCGCCCGATTTCAACATAGCTGTCACCTCTTCGTGATTCTCCGGATCGATTGAATGAATCCAGTGTTTCTCTGGCGATATACCGGCCGTCAGGAGACTCAGCCGGTAGCCGTGGATGCGCCGGTCGGCGGTCGTTGCGGTAAATGGACGCGTTACAAAATCGATCCGACTTTTTCCTTGTGAAAGAAGGTGATCGGTGGCAACCCACGCGGCCCTGATGTTGTCGATGCCGACGATATCGAAATCGCCCCGCTCCGGAAAGGGCAGGTAGTCGGCATCGAGAAGAACCACCGGAATCTGGCTCTCTTTGAGGTGCCGAATCATCTTGCGATTCATCTCGGTATGAGTCGATTCGAGCTCGATGGGCTGGAAGAAGATGCCATCAACACGACGCGTCACATGCCCTTCGAGCGTCTTTAACAGCGTTGCCAACGATTCTCCCTCCGTCCGTGAACCTCCCCAATTCAACGAGTAATCCTCCGCTGCGGCCCATTCGGCGATTCGGGCGCAGATTGGCTCCAAAATCTCACCCCTGCCGAGTCCTGGTACAATCAACCCGAACGTCAACTGCTTTTCACTCGACGAACCGAACGTAACAAAACTTCCCGACCCAACGCGACGCTCTACCAGCCCACCGGCCACCAGATCGTTCAGGGCGCGGCCTACCGTGGGCCGGGAAACGCCATAGGCGTCCGCCAGTTCCCGTTCGGCCGCCAATCGCGATCCCGGCGGGAGCAGACCCAAGCGAATCTTTTCACGAAGATCCCTGCTGATGATTAGGTGTTTCTTCATCGACTCGCTGGTCTGATCCGTCATACGCTGCTCCAAGTATTGACAAATGCTTAATCCAATGTATCTAATGATATATCCAATTCAATACATTGGAAAGGGTATTTCATGCGTTTTTCTGGTAGACTCGTACTCGGACTCGACTTAGGCACAACCTCAATATCGCTTGTTGTTGTCAATCTTCAAGATGGATCTAATCACTTCGTTGAATCGACCCCCCACAACGCAGCCCTCCCACCCGATGTTCGCGGCGCAAGTATTCAAAATCCTGCAGTTCTTCTGCAGAAAGCTGACAAGCTTGTAACAGATTTATGCAAGCAATACCCCGAAATAGATGCGATTGGAATCACCGGCCAGATGCACGGCATACTGCCAATTGATTCCGACGGACTCGCTGTCGGTCCCGCCTACACCTGGCTGGATGGCCGCGCCGCCGTGTTCTCCGATCAGATGCAAAACGAGCTGGGCGCCATTGTCCCAGTTGGCTACGGTGCAGGAACGCTCTATGCGCTCTCGAGATCTGGAACACTCACCCCGAATGCCACTGCGATTGCGGACATCCCGGCGTGGATCTCCGCTCGGCTCACCAGGAATGCCACAGTGACAACCGGAAGAGGGCTGGCGCACAGCATTGGATTCTTTCTTTCGACGGAGGGGGAGTTCGATTCGAAGCGCTGGAACATGATTGCCGATATCACACTGCCACAAGTGGGAAAAGATGCGACGTTCGTAGGCAAGACCGCATCGGGAGTTCCGGTGTGTGTCCCCGAGGGCGACAACCAGGCGAGCTTCCTCGCGAGCGTTGCGGACCCGGAACGGGCGATTTCCTTCAACATTGGAACGAGCGGTCAGGTGAGTCTCGTACAGCCCGCGAACACAATCAACACCCGCCACCCTGTGCTGGATGCGCGCCCGTTTCCAGGTGGGAAGATGCTTTTCGTTGGAACGAGTCTGAGCGGCGGCAAGTCTTTCGATCTTCTCGCCGAAATCGTAAACGAAATCGCTAAACGGGCCGATGGTGGCGCGATCAACCCATTCGCAGCACTCAACTCCCTTGAGAGACCCCGACATCCCCTCTCCGTTGATACGCGCTTCGCGGGGACACGGGGAAATCCCGCGATACGCGGTTCGATTATGGGGATTGGGCTGGACAACTTCACTCTCTCCCACCTGTACTGGGGATTTGCGACGGGTGTGATCGACGAATTGATCGAGATGCTGGGTTCCTTCGTTTCCGTGCTGGAGCCTACGGAGAGCTACATTGCCATTTCGGGGAACGCCCTCGAGCGCAGCGTAGCGCTTCGGACGATTCTTGCAGATCGCCTGGGGCGTCCTTTGCGGTGGCCTGACCAGTCGGAGGCGGCAGCTCGAGGCGCCGCGATACTGGCTGCAGCAGCGCTCAACGGCGGAACAGACTGCCTTCCAGAGCTCCAATCGCGGATGATTAACTACCGCAATAATGCCCGCGCGCCGACACTCCGGCGTCGTTTAAAAGAAACGAGGGAAACCTGTCTAGAATAGCCCGTACCCTTTCGCCTTGCCCTCCAGAAACGCGATTCCGTCCCTGATGAGCGCTTCAGGATCCTTCACGATATCGCGCCACATGCAAGTGGCCCGGGCGATGTCGGCGTTGAGCTTAACGAACGATTCCATAACGAGAGGGCCGGCAAACCCAATATCGGATAAGGCGCCAAATACATCGTCCCAGTCGACTGTCCCCTTACCGGGCGTGCCCCGATGACTCTCAGAAAGATGAATGTAGCCGAGACGATCGCCGGCTAGGCGGATGGCCGCCCCGAAGGAGTCTTCCTCGATGTTGACGTGGTAAGTGTCAAGGTGAATAAACACATTGTCGGACTCAATCCGATCCAGGAGTGTGATTGCCTGCTCCGCAGTGTTCACGAGGAAGGTTTCGTACCGGTTTACCGGTTCGATTCCCAGTTTGATGCCGCGATCCTTCGCATAGTCTGCAACAGATCTTAGTACTTGCGCGATCACTTTGTAGTCCTTTTCGTTAGGCGGGCGCCCGGGGAGTTCTCCGAGCGTTCCATACAAAACACCGGTCAGCGTGTCGCCGCCTGCGGATTCGATTGCGTCTATAGCGCTTCGAAGGAACGGTTCAGCGAGATACGGCCGTTCTGGAAGACTCTTGTCACTTGGCAGGCCCAGCGAATAGGTTGCGCCAACAGCGTGTTCGTCGAGAAGCACTTTCGTGGCTGCGCCGTCAAATCTCTCGGGGCGCAGTAACGGGATTTCAACGAAATCCAGCCCAATTCGCGCCGCTTCCGAGATAACGCGCCTGCTCGTCGTGTCGTTCCATTCGGGCTCCCATACAAATGCGTGTGCTCCAAATTTCATTGCTGCATCCTCGCTCTTTGAAGTTGTTTTCGCTTGCGTTCCCATTTCTGGTGCTGGTAGTAGCGGTATGCGATAACACCCACAAGCATCGCACCCCAGATGGCAACCGTCGCAAACGAGCGTACACCCAGAAGGTTCAACCCATTCGTCACCGCCTGGAGGATCACCATGGCCATCACCAGCCCCAATACCTTGCCAAATCCCCCGAAAGGATCGGTCCCCCCAAGCATACAGATGAGAACGGTAGAAAGCAGCAGAGATGACCCCTGCCGCGCGTTTGCCGAATTGAAACGCGCGAGCATGACAACCGCGGCGATTCCCGCAAGAACGCTGGAGATAACATACGTCTTCAATAGTACACGCCGCACGTTCACGCCCGAATACGCCGTTGCGGTCGGGTTGGACCCCACGAAGAAGAGGTGCCTGCCGTAGGGACGTCGGTGGAAGATGATCGCCATAACAAGAGCCACAACGAGAAAGATAATCATATGAATCGGAAGGCCAAGGATTCGAGCGTTCCCTATGAGAAGATACGCCTCCGGCATTGAAGAGATTACAAATCCCCTGGTAATCGCCAGGGTAATCCCCTCGTAGAGAATCATCGTACCCAGGGTAGTCAGAACTGCCGGAACCTCGACGTAGCCGACCAGAAAGCCGTTGAGCAGGCCAAGAACAATGGAAACTATCATTCCAAGGGCAATCGCCCCCACAATGATTATGATTGTCGTGCCGCCACCGGCGCCCTGCGGGAACACCCCTTTCAGGAAGAGCGCCATAATAACGGCGGTCAGATTCGCCGAACTGATGATTGACAGGTTTATACCCGCCGTCACCATCGGAACCATCATCGCGAGGGAAAGCAACCCGAGTTCGGGCATCTGCGCAAGTAGATTGGTAATGTTGTGCGCTCTTAGGAACCTGCCACCGGTCGCCACTGTCATGATAGCCAGAACTACAAACAGGAGCCATGGCAGAGCCGCTATATCCTGGTTTCTGTCGTGCCACGATTGGTAGCGCTTCACGAATTCAGCGAACATCGATTATTCGCTCCTTTCTCCGGGCGAGCAATGCTCGAAGGGAGGTAACACTGATGCTGGCAAGTACAACTGCGCCGATGAATACCTGGTGCCAGTACGCCGGGATTCTCAGCAGTGTGAGCGCGTTGGTGATAACTGTAATCAATAGAACTCCCAGGAGCGTTCCGCCTACCGATCCCGCGCCCCCGAATATGTTCGCTCCCCCAAGAACCACTGCAGCAACAACATCGAACTCCCGTCCCACCAAAGCGTTGGGAGCCACCGTTTGCGTATCGAGCGCCTGAACAATGCCCGCAAGGCCCGCCAGTAGTCCCAGGAACGAATAGGCGAAGAGGCGCAGCCGGAAGAGACTGAGTCCTGAGCGACGCGCAGCCTCGATATTTCCTCCCAACGCAAAGAGATGCCTTCCCAGTTTTGTGTACCGCAATACGACAACCGCAACGATCGCGACCGCTATCCATATCAACGTCAGATACGACAACCCGAAGGTTGCTCCGTTCTCATCTACAAACGCGAAGACAAACCCCTTTCCGACACGATCAAACCAGTCCGGGAAGTTATAGATCCACGTTCCACCGGATATAATCTGGAGCACGCCGTAGTAGATATTCAGATTTGCAATGGCAACTATGATCGAAGGCGCTTTCAACCTGTGGATGAGCACCGCATTGACAGAACCAAGCAACATACCGACAGCAATCGGAATGAGCAGCACCACGAGAATCGGAACGTTTCCCTTCGAAACAAGGGCGAGCGCCATGAGATACTGCGCGACGGTGGCCGTTGCCGTAAAGGAGATGTCCAGTCCGCCCTGAATGAGCACAAAGAGAAAACCGATGGAGAGTATCCCGGTGAACGCCGATGTACGTAAGATTTGAAGTGCGTTGCGTGCGGTGAAGAACCGGGGGCTGATTATCGAAACGACGGCAACAAGGACAAAAAGGATAATGAAGAGGTACGTCTCGCTCCGTGTGAAAGCTCTGGATATCACGTTTCGACGTGAGGTTTTCCTGTTATGCAAGGTTGAATTTCTCCAGTAGCGTAGCCTCGGCGTCGGAGCCGGGCAGAACTTCATCCAGAACTCGACCGCGGTCCATTACGAGAATTCTGTGGCAGTTGTCCAGGACTTCGTGCACTTCGTCGGAAATTAGAACAATCGCGATATCGCCTCGCTCGGCAAGTTGTTTGACAAAACGATGGACGCTGTCCTTCGCGAACACGTCGATACCCACGGTCGGCTCATCGAGAATCAGGATTCGCGGATTGGTAGCCAGCCACTTGGAAAGCACAACTTTCTGCTGGTTGCCGCCGGAAAGCGTTTGCACTGCAGCGTCGAGGGACGGCATCTTGATTGAGAGGCGCTCAATCCACTCTCTGGAAAGTGATTCGCTCCGTGAATGATCCAGCAATCTGAACGCCCCGATCACCTTTTCCAAGATGGTGATTGTGATGTTCGCAAGGATTGACTGGGGCATGATGAGCCCCTGGGTCAACCGGTTTTCGGGTACGTAGGCAATTCCGGCGCGGGTTGCAGCGGCGTTGCTGTGGACCCTGACTCGTTTTCCGGAAATAAATATCGATCCCGACTCGGGGGGATTCATCCCGAAGAGGCTCAGAGCCAACTCGGTCCGCCCTGATCCGAGGCGGCCGGTGATGCCAAGAATCTCCCCGGCTCGCACCGAAAAGGAAATGTCCTTGTAGTTGCCGCCCCTGGAAAGCTTCTCAACCCGGAGAAGCTCCGGCGCGCCGCTTCTCACGGGCTTCGGCGGCTCGCTAACAACCTCTTGACCGGTCATCAGGAACACCAGTTTCTTCTGGTCTAGCTCTTTCGGCTCAAACACGCCTATCTTTGCACCATCGCGAAACACGGTGACGCGCTCCGCGATTTCAAAGATTTCGTTGAGTTTGTGGCTTACGAAAAGCGTTGCGATTCCCCGCTCCTTGAGCGTGCGAATAGTCGCAAAAAGCCGGTCGACTTCTACGCGCGTCAGCGATGCGGTCGGCTCGTCAAGAATCAGCAGCTTAATGTCGCCGATGATCGAACCGGCTATTTCGACCAGTTGCTGTTGGGCGATGGAAAGCGAAGATACGAGGCGATCGAGATCGAGTTCCAACGCGATCGAACGCATGGCCGACACTGCACGGTCTTCAACCGCCTTCCAGTTGACGAACGGTCCCCTCGTGTCGCCGTAGAGACCGAACGCAATGTTTTCTTTGACAGTCAGATTTGGAAAGAGCGAAAGATCTTGGTAGATGACACGCACCCCTCGGTCAATTGCGTCTTTGGCGTGCATAGCGGTGATCCTTGTTCCGTTGATCACCATGGTAGCCCCGGGTTCCGGCTGAATAACTCCGGAGATTATCTTAATCATTGTCGATTTGCCGGAACCATTCTCCCCGACGAGACAATGGATTTCGCCCTTCTCAAAGGCGAAATCCACATTGTTGAGTGCACGAACACCTGGGTAAAACTTACTTACGTTGCGAAAATCTATGAAGCTGTCCATCACACTTCTGTGAACCCGGGATTCGCCCATGCTTCGTTCTTCCCTCATCCTCTCGACTAAAATCCGAACATATCCGCATTTTCGGCGGTAACTTCGGAAGGCGCGTGGAACGTCACCACCGTTCCGTCGATCGCCGGAGTTCCATATTCGGGCAGATCTCCAACATCTGCAATCGTTCCACCGGAGAGCAGATGGCGCACTAGATACGCCGAATCACGGCCGATTCGGTACGGATTGCTGATGTAGTTGGCATCGATAGATCCCTCTTCCAGGTATGACTTCGCCTGGCTCGGTACTGAACCGCCCACGATCGCAATGTCATCACGGTTGAGCGACTTCGTTGCTTGCGAACCACCGATGGCGCCGAGGCTGCCGATGTAAATCATTCCTACGAGGTCGTCGTAGGCTGCGGCCAGTTCAAGTGTCCGGTTCTGAGCGTCCTCGACACTCTCCGAACCTTCGAGGCGACTTGTCACCTGATAGAGCCCCGGATAGTTCTCTTCCTGATGCTTGACTGCCATATCGGCCCTCTGATTGTGCGATGTTACGGTAAGACCACCAACCATGATAGCATACCCGCCTTCGCTTCCCGCTTCACGAACAAACAGTTCCATCATGTCGGCACCGTAGCGTTCCGCGATTAAGAACTCGATGTCCATGTCAGCATTTTGGATACCAGGCGCTTCCTGCGAAACCATGAGGATGCCAGCTTCCCGGCCGCGAGCCATGATTGGCTCGAGTACCGCCGTGTCATTGGGAACGACAACAATCGCATCCGGTTCTTGCGAAATCGCGTCTTCGAGGATGCGTGCCTGGGCGGCGGGGTCGGTATCGGGGGCACCAAGCACGCTGATCTTGAGATCGCCGATCTCGGCCGCGTAATCCTCAAAACCGTTTTCCATGGCAGTGAACCACGGGATTCCTACGAGCTTCGGAATAAACACGATCTCGTAGGCATCATCGTCTCCCCGCGAACACGTCGATAAGCTGAATACAGCCAACAATACCACTACAATTAACAATGTCTTTCTCATGAACACACCTCCTTCTTGAGACTGACTCCAGTCAGTATAGAACAGACTGCATATTTGTCAACTCCAATTGGTCATTCCTTTCTTCACAAGGGATTACCAAATAGATTACCACTTTGTCGATTGGTAATGTCTATTTGTCAGTTTTTTAATTATCACCTTCTTCTTCCACAACCGCCAAATCTGGCTCTGCGGTGATCTCCTGGGGGTTTGTCTCAGGTCACAGCCAACGGAGAGTGTTTACAATCCGGCCTTGCCGACACTACCACCCTGATTACTTCTCTTCTCAAAGATTGGCAACCCAAATAATCCCTTTCGCCTGGATTACCAGTACCTTAAGCGGCGTGGTGGCTGGCTGTGCCCTTGGAAGCGAACGCACTCGAACATGCTCTCTAAATGGTTAACAGTCAGATGATGAAATGGGAAATGCAACTCATTATCGCTAAGCAAAATATATTGATATAAGATGTATAAATCATCCCCATAAGCCCAGACTCAGCATGGAGTGATTATGGCCAAGTCAGATTTTCTCGAAAAGTTTGAGAATATTGAAACAATATTCAATGATATCTACAGCGGCGAAGATGGTAACTTCCACTTAGAACGATGGATCAGACTAACTGAGTTTCACGAAAACCGTTACAACGATTCCTCGCCCAGACTCTTCTCCGCCCCAGGACGCACCGAACTCTCCGGCAATCACACTGATCATAACGGGGGAGTTGTACTAAGCGCAGCGATACAGATGGATACAATAGCCGCGGTTACCCGGGAAAAGGGAGGAGGTGGGAATCTTGTCGAAATAATCTCTGAAGGGTATCCACCGGTAAACGTCAATCTCTCTCAACTAGCAAGGGTGGAGGCCGAAACGGGCACCAGCGACGCTCTTCTTAGAGGAATTGCCGCTTCCATTGTACGCCGAGGCGGGCGCATTGGCGGTTTCAGAGCCAGCACAAGCAGCAGGGTGCCAAAGGGCTCGGGGCTAAGCTCGTCGGCCGCATTGGAAATACTGATTGGCTCAATTTTTAACGAACTCTGCAACGATGGACGTTTCACCCCGGTGGAGCTGGCGCAGATGGGACAGGAGGCAGAGAAAAATTACTTTGGCAAACCCTGCGGTCTTATGGACCAAATTTCTTGCTCCGTGGGCGGCGCTCTTCTTATCGACTTCGCGCAGGCGACTACTCCCGATATTCATCAAGTTAACTTCAATCCTCTAGCCGCGGGTTTCACACTCGCAATACTCGATTCCGGCGGCAACCACGCTGATTTAACTGCCGATTATGCAGCCATACCAGTGGAGATGCGCGCCGTCGCATCGGTTCTCGGAGCCAGATATCTTGGAGAAGTCGATGAAAGGAGATTTATGTCCAGCATTGGAGAAATCAGGAAAAAATGCGGCGATCGAGCCATTTTACGCGCCCTGCACTTCTTTAACGAGAATCGCCGTGTTCATTCCATGGTGAGAAGCTTGGAAAGGGACGATATCGAGGCTTACCTGGAAGGAATGCGCCAATCTGGCAATTCGTCCTTTCGCTTCCTGCAGAATGTGTTTCCGCCTGGCCGCATTGCCAACCAATCGCTCTCTCTGGCGCTGGCCCTGAGCGAGAGTTTTCTAGGCGAATCAGGAGCAGCCAGGGTTCACGGAGGCGGTTTCGCCGGGACGATTCAGGTGCTCATACCAAGCAGCAATTACTCGCAATACAAAAAATTCATAGAGGGATACTTTGGCGAGGGCGCTCTCATTCCACTTTCGATTCGACGGCTTCCAGCCGGTGAGCTGCGGTGAGTTTTGTAAGTTCATTGCATTCGATGGAGGCAGAGACTTGTCTTAAAGGTAGATACCAGAGGTCAACCCTGCTTGACCAACACCCCATTAATCATCCCATTATTGGGTGTATTGAATATCTTATAAGGAACTTCCAGAATGCCCAGTCTACTCCAAAAAGCGCGTCTTGATTACAAACCAAAGTTGCCCAAGGTGCTTCGTGCGCCGATCGGAAGCATATCTATCGCATGGGGCGAAACCACCGAATCAATGGCCGACCAGAGCAAACTACGCGAGCTATTTCCACACACCTACGGCGCCCCAATCGTCAGGTTTATCGAGGGGACGAATACCAAACCGTCAAACCCCAGAAAAATCGGGGTAGTCCTCTCAGGCGGTCAGGCTCCCGGCGGCCACAATGTGATAGCCGGCGTCTTCGATGCATTGAAAAAGGCCAATCTAGAGAATCAGCTCTTCGGATTTAGAGGGGGGCCGATAGGAATTGTCGAGGGCCGATTATTGGAAATTGATTCAAAGCTTATCGATGCCTATCGTAACACCGGAGGTTTCGATATCATTGGGTCGGGACGAACCAAGCTCGGAACCGCAGAACAATTCGAGGCAAGCCTTGCCACCTGCAAGAGCTATGGCATTGATGGCATTGTGATAATTGGCGGCGATGATTCCAATACCAACGCTGCTGTTCTTGCCGAATGGTTCAAGAAAAGAAATTCCGGGATTAACGTGATTGGTTGTCCGAAAACCATCGACGGCGATTTAAAAAACCAGTACATCGAAACTTCGTTTGGGTTCGATACCGCTACAAAAACCTACGCTGAATTAATTGGAAATATTGAAAGAGATGCGAATAGCGCCAAAAAGTACTGGCACTTCATCAGGTTGATGGGTCGCAGCGCCAGTCATATCGCCCTCGAATGTGCTCTGAAGACACATCCTAACATCTGCATAATCTCTGAAGAAGTTAGGGCAAAGAATATGTCGCTTGATCAGGTGATAGACTTGATTGCCAAGACTATCGTGGCGCGTGCCTCACGGAAAGAGGATTTCGGCGTTGTCCTTATTCCTGAAGGATTAATAGAATTCATTCCGGAAATCGGCAAGTTAATTGCCGAACTGAACGGCTTGCTGGCCAAGGAAGCTGAATACTTTGCCACTATCAAAACCTTTGAAGATGCGAGAGAATGGGTGAATCATGAGCTGTCAAAGAATTCCTCCTATGTCTTCTCCTCCCTGCCACGCAAAATTCAAATACAGCTTCTCGATGATCGCGACCCCCACGGGAATGTCCAAGTTTCCCGCATTGAAACTGAGAAGCTACTAATCGAATTGCTTGACGCACGCTTAGCCAAGATGAAGCTAAGGGGAGAGTATCGCGGCAAATTTAGCGCTTTTGCGCATTTTTTCGGCTACGAAGGACGCTCTGCCTTCCCAAGTAATTTCGATTCGAATTACTGTTATGGACTTGGCTTCTCGGCCTACCTGCTTCTTTCGGCCAGATTAACTGGCTATATCGCCAATATTGCAAATCTACATCTGGCTGTCGCTGATTGGGTGCCGGGTGGTATCCCTCTTACAATGATGATGAATATGGAGCAGCGCCATGGCGAATTGAAACCCGTGATTCGCAAGGCCTTGGTTGAACTGGACGGGGCTCCCTTCAAGACGTTCGCAAGCAATCGAGAAAAATGGGCGCTCGAAACTTGCTATGAATTTCCAGGCCCAATCCAGTACTACGGTGATGGCAGGATCAGTGAGGAGACAACAAGCACTCTGAACCTTGAAAAGGATATTTCCGAAGAGGACTGAGTAATGTTAGTATGATGTTCATGAGAGCAGCAGTAATCAGAAAATATGGACCGCTTGAAAACATAACGTTGGAGGAACTGCCAATTCCAGAAACAGCCGACGACGAAGTATTGGTTGCTGTACGCGCGTCGTCTATCACCTTCTCCAACCTGGCGCTTATCATCGGAAAGCCCCTTATCGTACGGCTAGCGGGGTTTGGGGTGTTCAAGCCCAAATACAAAATACCAGGCTCCGATATCGCTGGGCGCGTGGAAAAAGTTGGGCGCAAAGTAAAAAAATTCAAACCCGGAGACGAGGTTTATGGAGACCTTGCGGACATGAAGCGCGGCGGGTTCGCCGAGTTTGTATCTGTTCCCGAAACCGCGATTGCAATCAAGCCTGCCAATCAATCCTTTGAAGAGGCCGCCGCTGTTCCCGAATCCGCCCATGTGGCTCTACAGGCCATCCGAGACCACGCCAAGGTGAAGCCTGAGGAAGAAGTTTTAGTTATCGGCGCCTGCGGTGGCATCGGCAGCTTCGCCGTTCAATTTGCCAAATACTATCAGGCCAATGTTACCGGACTTTGTTCTAAAGGCAACTTCGAACTTGCCCATTCGCTGGGGGCAACTCGGGTAATCGATTACAAAAGGGAGAACTTCAGCAGGCTCAATAGACAATTCGACTCAATTATTGCATGTGTGGGAAATTACTCAATTTATGATTATCGGAGGGCCTTGAAGCCCAGAGGACGTCTTGTGATTACCGGAGGTTCAATGAAACAGCTCTTACAATGCGCGCTTCTGGGGCCCATCCTATCCAGGAAATACAACAAGGGGTTTCACAATATGCTAGTGAAACCCAACGTGGATTTGAATTTCATTCGCCAGCTTATTGAAAGCGGGCATATTAGGTCGCTGATAGACAAATGCTACCGGTTAACTGAAATTGAGTCTGCTTTTCGACACTACAAGGGCAGCCATTCCCGCGGCAAGGTTATTATCAGCATAAAAACTTAGGACGCGTTTCAATGCAAATCAACATCACGATTTCTTCATACCATAGAAACCCCTGGATAAATTTCTTGCTTGGCGCCGCCCTATGGCCATGAGTAAGTATGTCTTAAAAACCTCCTGTCCGGATGCTAAGGGAATAATTGCTGCCGTCACATCTATGATGGCGAAGAATGACGCAAATGTTCTCGATCTTATTCAACACACCGCTTCCGACATCGGCATTTTCATGCTTAAAACACTGTTCGAAACGCCAAACCCCTTCGATCGAGAATCATTTGAGAAAGCCTTCAGAATCACTGCGGACAGATTCAAGATGAGTTGGGAACTCCATGACACCAATCGAAATGAACGTGTGGCCATATTGGTCAGCAAAACGAACCATTGCCTTTGGGAGCTTCTATTGAAGCACCAAGACGGGGAAATCGACTGTGAAATACCGCTTGTAATATCCAATCATCCCCACAACAGAGGGGTTACGGAACAGTTCAAGATTCCCTTCCACCATATTGATTACAAACTCGGGAAGACTGCGGCTGAAGAAAGAATTCAACAACTTCTGATAGACCATGAAATCAACCTGGTAACGATGGCCAGATTCATGCAGATTCTGAGTCCAGAATTCACTGGAAGGTGGAAAAACAAGGTTATCAACATACATCATGGATTTCTGCCCTCATTTACAGGTGCAAAACCATACCATCAGGCCTGGCACAAAGGAGTGAAGATAATCGGTGCAACCGCTCATTTTGCCAACGAACTTCTAGATTTGGGCCCAATAATCGCCCAGGAAGTCATTCCCGTAAGCGATCTCTCATCCATCAACCATCTTGTGCAAATAGGAAAAGATGTCGAACGACGAACACTTGTACACGCTCTTAAGCTCTATCTAAGCCATTCAATATTTGTGTACAAGAACCGCACCTTCATACTGCGCTAGCATATACCAGCGCCATGCAACCAGCTGATGGATTCTCCATATCAGTGCCTTGTGAGCTTGAGATGGGCATCCTTCAAGGCAGATTTAATTAACCTCGCAGGCCCTGTCTTCCAAGCTTGCTGAAGCTATACTCTTGCCAGCCAGGGTATATTTTCCACGAAAATGGCTGCCCGTTTGCAAGCCATCGCGGCAAGTGGCGGTTGAACCGCATGCTAGTTATTCGATCAATTCCTTGGCTGTAGTTCCAGAATCAGCTCAACCTCACCTCGGCTAAGTCTTAAATTAGTGGCGATTTCCTCACTATTCCAGCCTTCACGAGCCAATCTCACCACCATTTCCCTGGTGCTCATATCCGGTGAACTACTGGATTTTTTACCACCGACTGCACGCTTTGACAAGGTTCCGAAGAGTTTTATCCGCTGTTGGGTATCTCTACTAAGCTCTTCCAACCGTGTCTCCATTTTAGCAAGCCACTCTCTCGCCTTACCAAGTTCTTCCATCTTTTTGTCGAGTTCAACAATGGTGGAATCAATTGCACCAACCTTTCCCGCAAGGAAATCAAACTTCGCCGAATCCTCCCCTAATTGTGCATGCCTTTCCTCGATAGCCTCCAATTCATCGCGCAGGGGAGTCACTTTCCCCGAAAGCTCTTTCAGCAGGTTTTTGATTTCTATCATTCTCTCGTAATTCTTATCCACTTCATCGGTAGTGGCATCCAGAATTTCCGATTTTTCGGAAAGTTTGTCATATCGATTCACCAATTCGCTATTTAAATCTTCCAATTGATTCTGTCTCACTTGCAGGCCTTGAAGGGAATCATTTACATCGCTTATCCGTTCAAGTTTTATCTCAACCGATTCTGAAAGGCTTCCAACTCTGGCTATTCTGCCCTCAAGATTTTCCACTTTCTGCTGCTCAGAAAAGTATCGTGAAAGTTTATTACTCACCTCACCATAAAGACTTATGGCTCTCTCATATTGTTCGTTTATGCGCCGGACTTCATCTCTGCCGGATCCAACTGCTCTTATCTGTCTATTCAGTTCCTCAATATCAACCTCAAGCATCCTCTTCATTTCATCGGCACGTTCGAATACTCTTGTCTCAGCAATGAATTCTCGCTGACGCTTATCGATATCGTCCAGACTACGCATCAGTCTTGCGTATTCACTGCTCGTATGGGCATTCATTTCCTTGCGATTGATCTCTGCTTTTTCTTTTGATTCTTGAACCGACTGGCGAAGTTCCTTAATCTTCTTCTCAATTCCATCTCTAGCTTCCCGCGCGCTCTTGCGGAAATCAAGTAGAAAATTTTCACTCTGTTCTTTCAATGTATCGAGACTGTCCTTGGTTCTCTCCGCAAGCTCCGTAGACAGGCGCTTAATTGATCCTTCAATTGTGGCAATATCCCGCTTCAATGTTGTACGCTCTTCGCCTGATTCCAGTATTAGCCGCTCGGTACGATCAGCATATTCATCCTTGAGTTCAGCAATCATAGTTTCAATATCAGACTTCAATGAGATAATACGATCATCAGCACCTTTTTGAGCTTCCTGAAATTGGATATTCATACCTTCTTTCCATTCAGATGCTTCCTTTATAGTCAATTGATAGTCGGTTAGAATTTTCTTGTGATTGGTTTCTATGGTATCCGAAAAATCTGACAACTTCTGGTTTATAGTCTTGTTGGCCTTTGCGAACTTCTCCAGAGTTTCATTGTTGAAGTTTTCATAAACTATTTCAAACTCACGTCCGGAGCGCTCCCTTTCGTTAGCAATTTTGACGCTAAGTTCATCCCGATAGGAGGCAACGTCATTTTCAGAACCCAAAATGCGTCCATTAATCGATTCTTTAAATTCGTTAACCTGATCTTGAAACGCCTCGAACTGACTAAAAATCCTGCCTTGCAGCTCAACAAGTTTCCGCTTGAGTTCCGACGAGTAACGTTGCTCGGTTTCTTCCCTATTTCGTATCGCCTTCGTTCCAATTTCCGCTAATTCAAAATCAGCGCTTTTGCGCCATTCATCCAAAGTAGTACGTATCTGATCGTCTCTACTCTTCAAATCCGCGGAAAATTCATCTTCAAACACCTGTAGCTTTTCCGAAACGTTATCGTAAGCTCTTGCTTTTAACTCCTCAAGTCCATGTTCAAGTTCCGACATATCCAAACGAAGATTAGCCTCTTGTCCCTCGATTCTTGACTTCTCATCGTCCCTGCGCTTGCGCATCTCAGCATCAAAGGCAGAGTACATATTCTCGACATCCTTAATATTTTGCTCCTGCGATGCGCTCAAACTCTCGGCTAAGGAATCCATATCCTTAATGAATCCCTCGATACGATTAAAACGTTCCTCGACTATTTGTCGGTATTCATTCTGGCGCTTTTCCACCGATTCAAGAAAGTCTGTTTCCTTGCTCTCTGCAATACTAGTTATCCTGGAATTAAGATCAACCAGACTGGATTCGAGCTTGATTGAATTTTCCTTCAAATTCTTCTCAACCGCAAGGTATTCCTTTCTTGCCGTTTCCAATCTGCTGACGCTGTCCAATTCCCAGCTTTCGAGCGATTGTTGTGCATCCCCGAGGCTTTCTCGAATTTCTGTTGTTGTAATTGAAACACGTTCGCGTAAAACTTCTATCTCATCAATCCAATTCTGCTCAAGTTGCTTGGAGTGAGATTCGATTTTTTCATTCAAGGCAGTAAATGCAGCGTCTTCAAGACGAACTCCCGCCGTAACCGCCTTTTGGATTCTTGTGTGAAAATCTCCTTCAATTCGCTCTAAATCATCTTTGAATCCTGAAAATCTTGCTTCAATCTCGCTTTGCTTACCGGCATCAAGGTTCTCAAGTGTCTCCCCAAATAAGGTAAGTTGTCTCTCCGATTCATGCAATTCCGATTTCAGTTGGATTAACTCACCTCGAAATTCATTCATAGCCTCGGCGATAGATGTCTCAAAACGCTCCGTGCAGCTTTGTCTAAACATTGAGAGTTCTTCCTTGATTTCGTTAAGGCGAATGCCTACATCGTCTACATAAGACGATTCCTCCCTTAGTCTGAGAAGGTTTTCATCAACCCGCAGAGACAAAGAGTTAAGCCCTTCCAACGCTTTTTCATTTTCCTTGATGTGTTCCACTTTGTTCTCAATTTCTTCGGTTCGGGATATGATTTCTTCCCGCACGATCTCAGCTCTTGCCAAAATCTCTCTGTTAGTCTTTTCCTGAACCTCAAGATCTACCGACAGATCTTTGAGACCAAGCTCTCGTTCTTTAACTATGCTGTCTAGTTCGGACTTGGATTTCTCAGCATATCTTCGAACCTTTTCCAAGGTTCGTCCCGTTCGATCAAACCGACGAAAAAGTATAAGTATGATGGCAACCAAAAAAATTACTAGAATATCCCCGCCATCAAAGTTGAATGTCATTTTGTCACCTCGAGAAGGATGCTCTCCGTCAATTGTGGAAAACTGGTATAAGTAGTCACTCCAAGGGAAACTCGATGCCTGGAAGAAGCAAACAAAACCCCCCGCATCCCAGCATTCTCGGAACCCCAGACATCGTAGGCCAGTTTATTGCCAACATACATCATATTACACGGATCGACATTCAACCTGTTGGCCATTCTGACAAACGGTTCTCTGTGCGGTTTGAGCTGACCAGACTCGGGGAATCCCAATACGACGTCGAAGATTCCTTCGAGTCCTAAATACTCCAGTTTCCTGCCTACAGGAAAATCTGAAAGTACAGCCAATTTTAGCCCGGCATTCTTTAACTTCCTGAGCGAGCTGCTTACTCCAGGGTATAGCTTCATACCTTGAAAGTACTTCTCCCAGCCACGATATATCAATCTGTCTCTAAGCTTCCGAGCCTTTTCAATACCGCAGCCCAGTTCTTTGGCCAGCACGGCAATTTCAATTCCATCCACGTCATATGTTTCGCTAACTTGGCCGGACCTCATCCGTTTACGCGTTCGCGCAAAAGCCACTAACAGTCTTATGTGCCTGAGAAAATAGGACAAAGCTCGCCATCGAATTCGATACTCTGGATAAAGTGTTCCATCAATATCAAACCCGATCGCCTTCAACTCCATGCCTTACATTACCCGAGGGGCTTTTGTGAAGCAAGGTAAATGAGTCAGCTATGAAACAAGATTGAGCAGCGTCAAAGCCAAGAGCGAACGCCTCCAGATTCATGGAATTGCCATCTCAGACATCGCATATCGCTGTTATATATCATCAGAAAACACTCGGCGAAAGTCTTCTTGCCTCCGGCAGCGGGCAAGCCTCGAAATTTGCCGGCACGTCTAACCTTACCAGATGTATCATTACCTCTGGAATTAACACCTTGCCTTCATCATCCCGCCCCAGACGAGCATAGCGAATAGCATTGCGCAAGATAGCGGACGGGAATGCGGAGGGTATACCTGTATGAGGATTGGGCAAGAGCGATTCTGAAACATCTCCCACATCTAGAACGGCCACTCGAAAATTTCCCCTCTCGCCACCACTACCATCATCAAACCAGGGAGCGAGGATGGACACGTGCCAATATTGATGTAGCGGTATCGGGTTTGGGTGGAGTTCTGTTGGAGCCGGAAGAAATCTCGAATTCACGGCAGCAAGATATATGGTGCCCGGCCGTATCACGGCAAGCTGATACAATGCTGCATCGAGACTTTCCAGACTAATACCCAAATCCCTTTGATAGGGGATGCCACTTAACTCAAAAGTTTCCAACGCATAGATTTCTTCCAATGTGAGAGACCTCCCCAATCGAGCCTCTTCAGCAATTCGACCCAAGTTCCGGTTCCAATCCAATCCAAACATCGGATCGCGCAACAGAACCTGCAAATTCTCCCGCGCATTCCTGTTTGAGGCTGATAGAGATTCTCCCCAAGGATTCCAATTTAATCTCGAAGTGGGTTGACGCAAATCATCAATCGCCAGAAAAAGCGAAGCGGGTTTCCCCCTCCACACCGAGTAAATGCCGTCCACAACCCACTTAACAAAACCTGAACAATTCAACCCGGTATTGCCAGGCAACAGATTCCTTCCATCACTCGTAGGTAAACCGGCAGAAATTGGCTCCACGGATTCAATAAACACATTGTTGCCAATTTCATCCACTGCGCCATCGTCCATCTCTTGAATCAATTCCGTGTAATTGCTTAGCTCTTCTACCAGGTTCTCGACATATCTGTAACCAATAGCGCTGGGATCGGGGAAAACAACCTCCCAAGCCATTGAGTTTTCAGTCAATTCAACTATCTTGGCAAAGGGAGCTAACATCAGAGCCTCAAACGAAAGCGAAATAAGCACATCGTCTCCCAATTGTTGTCCATAAAGTTGTACATCCAAAAGGCTCCGACCCCCCTCGCCTGGGAATATCCTAACAAAACTTTCTCTATCGTCTTGAAGAAATATTTTTGCCTGAACAAACCTACCGGTAGCAAGATCTTTCTTGATAATCCAGTTCCCTCTACCCCAGAGGGGATAATCGCCTTCGGGCAAGTTACCCCTCTGATTCCGAAAAATCACATACCACTCCCCCAAAGCACGCCGTACTTCAAACCATACCAGCCGCCCATCAGAACGCTGTTTGTTTATCTCAAATTCTGTCTCCACCATCGAGAAACTCGGAGCCATAATCGTTTCCATAAACAGTCGCCTGGTTTCATCATTCTCAGGAAATGCAGCGTGCCGCAGACGAGTTCTAAACTGCGCAAGCTCTGTTTCTTGTGCTCTAAGGCTGATAATGCCAAACAGCATAAAGACAAAAATAGACATTCCTTTGAAAAAATCCCGAAGAGAATTCAAGTCTACTTGTAGCTTTCGAGTACTTTGTCGAGCAACCCACTCATCAGAAACGTATATCATCTTTTCCCCTCTCTCAGTTTCAGTTCCACCGGCACCAAATCAAAACCAAACTCACGTCTAATCTGGTTCATCATGAACCGTCTGTAAGCTTCCGGAAATCCATCCTTCCGATTGACAAAAGCTATGAATCGGACAGGTTTTACAGAAACCTGTGTGATATATTTCACACGATAAGTCCGCCCAGTTCCGATTGGCAGAGGAGTTAAGCTAAGCCACTCGCCAAGGGCCTTATTGAGTTTCGAAGTCTCCACACGGCGGCAGCGTTGCTCATCAATTCTGATTACGGTATCCAGAAGCTTATCAATACCATAACCCTTCAAAGCGGAAATAAATACAATCGGCACCCAGCTCAACAATGGAAATTTGAAACGGATTTTATCTAGAGCACCCTTCAATCTTGCTCTATCAACCACACTCTCATCCCACTTATTTATCGCCATAATCACTCCACAGCCTCTCTTCACAGCCTGATTCGAAATCTTCTTATCCTGTTCCGATAAACCTTCCTCAGCATCAATCAATAACACCGTAACATCTGTTGAAATCATTGCCGTAATTGCTCTGTTTACTGAGTAGTATTCAACATTTTTCGAAATTCGAGATTTTCGACGAATCCCGGCGGTATCAATAAGCCTAAAAAGTCTATCCTTGTATTTCAATTTCGAGACAACCGTATCCCTCGTTGTACCTGCAAGCTCGGAAACCAACGAATGAGCGTCACCCGATAAACGATTAAAGAGAGTTGACTTGCCCGTGTTCGGCTTACCCACCAGGGTTACCACTAATTGATCTCTCTGCAATCCCAATACACTGGTTTCCACTTCCTTAGCAATGTCAGCATCCAGATTCTCCGCGCGTATTTCACTAAGTCTCTGAGCAATCCGCTCAAGCAGTAAGTCAACATTTCTGCCATGCTCTGCTGACACCGCAAATGGCTCACCAAAACCCATCGAATAGAACTCGCCCGCCAGGTATTCTTTCTGCCTCGTATCCACCTTATTCACTACAAGAATTACTCTATCCGCCACCGAACGAACTTCTTGTGCAATCAAGTAGTCTTCAGCAGTCAATTCTCCAAACTCGAGCACGAGAAGAATCATATCGGCGCTGCTTACAGAAGAAATAGCTCTATTAGTAACTTCTTCATCGAGGTCTTCAGAAAAATCTGCCTTAATTCCTCCGGTATCCACCAAGTAAACCGGAATTCCCGCCACAACACACTTTTCTACAATCACATCCCGAGTAACGCCTGCGGTAGAATCGGTAATCGTCCTTCGTCGTCCACAAAATCTATTAAATAAAGTTGATTTCCCCACATTGGGTTTTCCAACAATTACAACCCTGGGGTAAGTTTCACCAGTATCCATCATATCAGATCTCCCAGCCAGGCTTCAGCGTCAGCAGTCATCCTTCGTCTGAAGCCACACTTCACCGGTTCGACTCCATTGGCCAGATGACTAAGGAAATGCATATAATAACCTATGAACAATGCACCAGGGAAATCACGAAAATCCAGAAAACCAAAACCAACTATCCCAGGCAGAACTCCAAAAAAATTCGGACTGGATAGAACCAACATCCTGCTGACACTTATCATCGTAATTCTCCTGGTCCTAATCATTCTCTTGCTAAACCAGGAAATAGCTAGCCGCTACTTCCCCAAACTAGCAAATAAAGAGAGTCAAACAACTATAAAAATCGAACGCCCATCGAGTCCAAATACGCAGGACAAAGTGCCGGCGCCAACAATCAGTCGTCCCAAACCAATTCCACAGCCCCAGATTAAACCACCAAGCAGCTCAGATTCACAGGCCAGCAGTTTGGCTCGTCTTTTTTTCGTACGTGTCAACGACGAGGGTACAATTAGCTTCAAGAGTGTACTTCGCCCAATCCCCGCAGATAGTCCCCCGCTCTTAACATCCATTCAAGCTCTAATCGACGGCCCCCGTCCCGGTGAAATATCCGCTCACCTGCTCTCACTGATTCCAGAAGGCACAGAAATAATGGGCGCCCGTATTGAAGCTGGCATAGCATATCTTGATTTTAATGAACAATTTCGGTTCAATACTTTAGGAATTGAAGGTTACCGCTCCCAAATCGAGCAAATCGTTTACACCGCAACTGAGTTCTCCAACGTTCAAAAAGTCCAATTTCTGATTGAAGGGCAGCAAGTTGACTACCTGGGTGGAGAGGGCTTCTGGGTAGGTGGTCCATTAGGACGTGAAGATTTTTAACCTCGTTAACCTCCTCGACAGGTCTCAATCCCCAACTATCGCTGCATTTTCTTCTAAATCTATTGGCTACCCTGGCCTATTCGTTTTTCTCAGGCTCAGGCTGACTCGATTAAGCATATCTTGTATTTTTGCATCCACCCCACTCATCGCGCCCTTAGTACCAAGGGAAAAGAAAAACTCCACATTCCCCCTTCTTCCCAGGAGTCTGGAAATTGTCATATCCAAAATAAAGACTCCTTCATCTTCCAAGTCTGATTTAAGGGAGTAAATAATCGATACAAGGGTTTCTTGAGTTCTAACAACTCCCTTAAATCCATCTTCCTCAGGACTCTCATACTGCGGTTTTACTAAAGCCAGGAGTGTCCCCCCGTCAACTAACGACAATAGTTTCGAGGCGGCACCTCTAAGAGATCGAAACGAGAGATCCGCTACAGCGAATAGCGGAGGAGGGATTAAATCGCGCCGCGAACACTTCATCACATTGCAACGTTCGTGTACAATCACTCGCTCATCGCACCTTAGCTTCCAAACCAATAAGTTATAACCAACATCCACCGCATGGACAGTGGAGGCACCATAACGCAAAAGGCAATCCGTAAAGCCTCCGGTTGACGCTCCTGCATCAACACAAACTAGTTTCCGCGGACTGAGTCTGAAGTCTGCCAACGCTCCCTCAAGTTTATATCCTCCTCTGCCAACGTATTTCTTCTTCTTCCAAAGAATTTCCACTCCCCGCCCCACCTCGCACTTAGGGCTAAGCAGGCGCTCGCCATCCACAAAAATCTCACCACAGAGAATCGCCGAGTACAGCGACTTTTCCTCCATTTCAGGGTACTTCTCAGCAAGTATTTTCTTTAACGAAGCATAGCGACGGCGAAATTCCACTTCATTAGCCTACCAAAACGAAACAGTTCATGCATTCCCTAAAAAGTACGAAACCGGAGGAGTCAGGTTGTCTTCACTTATCTGCACCATTCTACAGATGCACGAATATATCGGTGACAAGGAAGACAAGCATTTCTATGATTTGCTGCTCCTACAGGCAACGAACTTGAAATCCAAGTTTTCAGTTTTCATACTGGCCTCTAACCTTGTTCCGATATCTAACTATCCATCCTCAATTACTTCGATTGATTCCCAGTCAAACTCGCAGAACCAGGATAAAACGCCTATCGCGCATATTCCACAACCCGAGTCTCGCGGATAATCGTTACTCGAATTTTTCCTGGGAACTTCAACTGAAGTTCGATGTCTCTTGCGATATCCTTAGCCAATTGCCTAGTTTGTTGATCATCAATCCGAGTATGATTAACCATAATCCGTAATTCTCGGCCGGCCTGAATGGCAAAAACCTTTTCGACACCCTCAAAACTCATTGCAATTTTTTCCAGATTCTCAAGTCGTTTGATATAATTGTCCAAAATTTCGCGGCGTGCTCCAGGCCGCGCCGCCGAAATGGCATCGGCCAACTGCACAATTACACCCTCAGGTGAGGTAATCTCCTCATCATTGTGATGTGCAATAATCGCATTGACAACCCTCGGATCTTCACCCATCCGCCGCGCAAAATCTGCTCCAATTTCCGCATGACCCCCTTCGCTATCGGTTTCCAAGCCTTTGCCTATATCATGCAGAAGAGCCGCTCGTTTGGCTATCGCTACATCCACGCCAATTTCACTAGCCAGCATTCCCGCAAGTACAGAGACCTCCTTTGAATGCGCCAGCACATTTTGACCATAGCTCGTTCTAAAATGCAGCCTTCCAAGCGCGCGAATGCATTCGGGTCTCACACCATGAATGCCGAGATCGAACAACACTCGCTCACCCTCATCGTGAATCATCTGATTTATCTCGGCAGTCACCTTCTGTACAATTTCCTCAATACGAACTGGGTGAATCCTGCCATCCTGGATTAACCGTTCCAGTGCGATTTTTGCAATCGTCTTACGAATAGGATCGAAGCAAGAAATCACAACTGCCTCGGGAGTATCATCAATGATAATGTCCACCCCAGTCAGGGTTTCCAGGGCTCGAATATTTCTACCCTCCCTGCCGATTATTCGCCCCTTCATTTCATCATTGGGCAAGCTTACCGAAGTAACCGATATCTCAGTTGTCACCTCGGTTGCGATACGTTGCATCGTTGCGGTAAGAATGTTCCTTGCATTCTTTTCGGCAGAAGCCACCGCTTCCTGTTCAAATTTATTAACGAGAGCGAGTGCATCGTGCTTCGCCTCGTTCTCTATACTCTGCATCAACAGCTTCTTCGCATCCTCGACGCTCAGGCTGGAAACCCGTTCCAATTCCGACTGCCAGCGCTTTTCTTCATTCGCGAGTCTAACCTCTCGTTTTTTATTCTCTTCCAATAACTTTTTTTGTTCCGACCGGCGCTTATCAATCTCCGAGATTTTTAAATCCAGATTATCCTCCTTTTGCTGGATCCTTCTCTCGTATCTTTGAATTTCCGAACGCTGTTTTCGAATCTCGCGTTCAAATTCTCGTTTATCCTCGAGAATTTTATTCTGAGCTGCCAGAATAATCTCTTTTTTAGTATTTTTTGCCTCCGCAACGGAAGCCTCCTTAAGCATGAGTGCCTTTTGCTCCAACGAAAAAAGTCGATTTTTGGCATATATCCATCGTGCAAGAAATCCCACGATGATACCGACGAGGGGAAGGGTAACTATCAACATAGTGCTCAACATATTTCCCCCCTTGTTTGCTCAGACAATGATTATACGGTTGTGATAACAAGGTCAAGTAGCGTGTGTTTTCTAAAACATTACAAAATATTGGTTCATTTTTAGTGAAGAGCCGGTTAACTCTGGTGCGAGCCAAGCAAACATCAGGTACTCGGCCTCTGCAGGTAAAACAGCTCCCGGGCGAGCAATAACGAGGTTGTATGCGCCAGTGATTTCAAGGCATCAGGCAGTTATCCAGCAGAATCCCTGATCATCTCACCACAGCAGATTTTGTCTAAAAAGCACTACCCACGGCAGTCGATCCAATAAGTAAGCCCATGGGATCTTCAGGAGCCTTCTTGAACCCAAAAAAGAGATACGATGGAGTGCCACTGTAGATAATTGGAATAAGAAGCGCGGCATGGATGTATCGAAATTCGTAATGTTCAATTTTGTTTGCATACAGCGAATTCGAAAGATTTGGGATAAGCACCATCAATCTCCTCTCAAACCATTCACTCCATATTTTTTCGTCTCGTGTCACCGACAATTGAATTGCGCATTCGTCGCTCAATCCCACCGAACAATCAGCTTCGAGCCCTTTTTTTGAGTTCAAGAACAGCGTTCCGCAATTTGCCTTATATTCCTTGGAAAGCTTCATCAACGATTTGAAAACACCAGCCGAACCAGATTCAAACTCTCGAAGATACTGATCGTAGTTCAAACCATCTTCCTGCCAGCTTAGTTTCGGAAAATCGTGTGCAAAATGCAAGTCTTTATCGTCAGATTCTGCACTCGGCAATATGCCTGTAGTTCTAGATTTTATCAAGGATTCAATCGAGTCTCCGTGTTCAAAATTTTCATCGTTAACCTTATTCGGCTTCGATTTGCCATATTTCCCAACAACTTCCGCAACTGGGATAAACACCACCTTATCCATAGAGTCGGATTCCGGCGCCGAGTTAAGCTTATCGGCCGTAACAGGCTTTTCAATCTCCTCTAAATCATCAGCCCTATCTTCATCAAGTGATTCCAAATCGCCTATCACATTCTCGTAAGCTCCATCTGGTGCTCCTTCAAATGTGTACAGCTTGCTCTGTTTTAACTTGCCGATTTCTATTAGTTCTCCGAAGGCATCCGCAAACACAACAGGCAAATCCTCAAGCGCTTCAGAACTAGACTCTGAAAGCTCATCACGCTCAATCGTATTGTCAGCAAGCTCCTCCATTGAAGCTTCCGCCACCTTAAGAGATTCTTCCACCTCACTAAGCACTTCCAGCTCAGCATCTTCTCCCACAATCTCGAGAGTCGCCCCGGCGGCTGCCTCCGACTGCTCCTCTACAGCAAGCTCCTCCATTGAAGCTTCCGCCACCTTAAGAGATTCTTCCACCTCACTAAGCACTTCCAGCTCAGCATCTTCTCCCACAATCTCGAAGGTCGTCGCCTCGTCGGCTGCCTCCGACTGCTCCTCTACAGCAGGCTCCTCTATCGAAGCTCCCGCCACCTTAAGAGATTCTTCCACCTCACTAAGCACTTCCAGCTCAGCATCTTCTCCCACAATCTCGAGAGTCGCCCCGGCGGCTGCCTCCGACTGCTCCTCTACAGCAGGCTCCTCTATTGAAGCTTCCGCCACCTTAAGAGACTCTTTCACCTCACTAAGCACTTCCAGCTCAGCATCTTCTCCCACAATCTCGAGAGTCGCCCCGGCGGCTGCCTCCGACTGCTCCTCTACAGCAGGCTCCTCTATTGAAGCTTCCGACACCTTAAGAGATTCTTCCACCTCACTAAGCACTTCCAGCTCAGCATCTTCTCCCACAATCTCGAGGGTTGTCTCGTCGGCTGCCTCCGACTGCTCCTCTACAGCAAGCTCTTCCATTGAAGCTTCCGCCACCTTAAGAGATTCTTCCACCTCACTAAGCTCTTCCAGCTCAGCATCCTCTCCCACAATCTCGAGGGTTGTCTCGTCGGCTGCCTCCGACTGCTCCTCTACAGCAAGCTCTTCCGCTAGTTCGGAAACCTTTTCCGTTTTGATAAGTTCTCCTTCTCTGGTTTGAGGTGGCGACTGCACATGCTGAATCTGTGCCGTTGCAATTTGCGCCGCCGATACCGCGCGTGCTATCATATTTTCAAGTAATTTCATGTCAATCGATTCTTGTTTCACCACGGTATTCGAACTTATGGAAGCTGTTTTGACATCGGATTCTTTTTCGGCCAGAATCTCAGCAATCCGGGTCCAGCCCTCATCAATTATCTCATCCACCTTCGCGGATTCGTCTTTCTTAAGCCTCCCTAAACCGCTCCGCAGTTCAGTTCTAACTTCATCTCGCCGGGCTTCAAAATCCTTAAGCGATAGCTTCTTTTTTTCGTTATGCTCCAACCAACTCCGCAGCAGGTTTACCTGCAGTTTTTTGATTCGCCCCCGCAGCACCTCCGTCTTGTCTTGACGGAGGTTGAGAAACAGAAATACCAGCAATGCCGAAGTTAGAAAAACAGTTGCGAAAACAAGCATTCGAACTGCAGTGGAAAAACTAAAAAGATGACCCGGTATCAGCTTTCCTACCCACGTGCCATCGCTGGAAATAGTTCCCGCCAACCAGTATTTCTCATCAGGTCCTTTTGCCAGCACTGAGAAATCAGACGGAACACCATCAATGGGCCATAGAATGTCAATCTCTTCTTTTACTGCGGCAACCTGCTCCGGTCGGATATCCGCAATAATCCCTCTGTCCTCTACGACGTATGAGTTCGCCCCTTGCGCAATTAATCCATCCCGCGCAAGACTATCAGACAACCCACTCAAACCCATATATACAATCATCCAACCCCGTGTTACAAAACCCCAGTCCTGAATCGGCAACCGATATCTTATCTGCTGCTTTGCTTCGTCATAGTATGTGACAGAAACAGAATTTTCATCTGCGATTGGAAGTTCGAATGATTCATCAGTCTCGCTCCAGTTCCTGTAAAGTATCCTTGAATCATCTCCAAACTGCCGACTGCTGACATCGCCCGCAAACGAGGAAAATTGGATTCTACCGACATTGTCAACAACCCGGATACCCTCGAACCCAAGTAATTGATCTTTCAAAGAGTCGGAGAGCTGTGCGCGGTAAAGTATTTCCTCTTGACGCTGCGAAATCGAGAAAACCGATTGCATGTTTCTATCCCTTGACAAACTGTCAAATCGAGACAAATTTTCCTGATTCCACAAAACTATGATGTCAGAAATATCCTTCAACCTGATTCTCTGATCCGATTCCACCCGTGAGCTAAAGAAATCAATCTCCAATAGACGAAAAAGTCCCGTGTAGGCAATAAGGCCAAAACCGCCGGTTACGAGCACAGCAATAACTATAGTGAGTATGATTTTTTGCAATGTTCCCATTTTAACCGAGGCAATCCTCCATGATCCCATCAACAGCATAAACATGCTGCCAACACGAACAACGTAGCACTAGCGGGCTAGTTTCGGCAAAAACAGGCACCTCTACATCTCGCAACTAACAAGCCACCCCTATCAAGTCGAAATATATTGATTAGACCCGCGGCACCGGTAACTGCCCGTGGTTACAAGCTCACACCAGATGTTCGGATAAAACACTTTGCAACCTAAGCTTTTACAATACATCGTTTTTTTTATTGGCTGTCTGTCACACGCTTTCTCCGTATTCACTGGTCGACAGGATACTCACCAATCTCTTACCTCCCCCTTCAGTTCACACATCTTCTCACGACAGGGATAAGCAAAACCTTGCGCGGTTTCCTCTTCTCGCAGTCTCTTCCGGCATCTACAGCGGTAGAACTTACTTGCTAGCTTTTCTTCCTACTATTTCTACTGCCTGTTGCCTCTTCTTCACTCGGAAGAAACTCAAGTATTACCATTTCAGCGGTGTCTCCAGATCGATAGCCCGTTTTCATTATCCGAGTATATCCACCTGGTCTTCCCATAAACCTGGGCCCAACTTCCACGAAAAGCTTATTCAAAACACTTTTTTCATACAAGGACTTTGCAGCTACTCGCCGATTATGAACAGAGTCCGTTTTCGCCCGGGTAACGAGTTTCTCGACGGTTCGACGGACTTCTTTCGCCTTTGCTGAAGTAGTCTTAATTCTCTCATGCTTTATAATGGAAGTAACCATATTTCTGTGAAGTGCCTTGCGATGACTGGACTTTCGACTTAGCTTGTTGAAGCTCTTAAAATTTTTCATTTCAACTGTTCCTCATGGACGGCATTGAAATCGCTATCGTTCGAATGGGCTTCGGCCTCCGCCCCCGAAGCTGCATTGTTCTTTCCCAGTTTTATCGAACTCTTCAGCACGTTATAATCGGTCATGCCGAGACTTAGATTCCATTCGGACAGCTTCTCCTTAATTTCTAAAAGAGATTTCTTTCCAAAATTCCTAGTCTTTGTGATATCGTCTTCTGTGCGCTTTGTTAAATCACCAATTGTCCTGATATTCGCATTCTTAAGACAATTACTCGAACGCACTGAAAGCTCCAATTCTTCAACAGAGGTAGTCAATAATGCGCGGATTCTTTCCTCTTCTTCGTCTACCTCTTCCTCACCAATTACTTCATCTTCATCAAAGTTGATAAAGATAGTGAAATGATCCTTCGCAATTTTGGCTGCTTCGGCTAACGCATCTTCCGGCGCAATTGTGCCATCTGTCCAAATCTCTAAATTCAGTTTATCATAGTCTGTACGCTGTCCCACTCTGGTGTTTTCCACTAGATATTTCACCTTAGTGATAGGACTAAAAATCGAATCAACCGAAATTGTCCCAATATGCTCGATGTACTTCTCGTTTAATTCGGCAGGCACATATCCTCTTCCAAGATTGATTTGAATCTCAAAATCCAAGTTTCCCTTATCCATCACCGTGCATATCGGCATATCCTTGTTAGCCACCACAATTCCACTCTTCTCTAGATCTGCCCCGGAAATAGTACCCGTACCCCGCCACGCCAAGTGAACAATCTGCTCTTCTATATCTTCTGGAAGCTTGAGACGAAGCGATTTCAAATTGCTGATGATAACCGGTGTGTCTTCAATGACATGTGGAATGGCTTCAAATTCGCTTGTAATAACATGCGCACTGCCTTCATCATTGTAAGTGATAATCCTTACCGCCGAAACAGCACAGCCTTGCACTGAAGAAAGGAGGATACGGCGCAAAGTATTTCCAATGGTTGCTCCATATCCGCGCTCAAAGGGATAGGCCACAAATCTACCGAAGTTCCGAGTGCTTTCACCGTGTTCGACAGTGATTCCCTTCGGTTTCTTAAAACCCTTTAAAAGGTTTTTCCTAGCCATATATACTCCTTACACAAGTTTCCTATGAGATGCGTTGCGCTCAAAAAAGCAGGCCACACGCGCGGGTAAGAAGGCAAGAGCCGCCGAGTCACCTCCCACATCCCGCTTGCATCGTCTAATCCTGGTTTGTTCTAATTCTTCCCGAAAAATCTCTAAACGCGCCTACTTTTTCTGGGCCGACAACCGTTATGCGGAATCGGCGTGATATCCTTAATGGTTTTCACCTTGAATCCAAGATTGCCAAGTGAACGAATCGCGGTTTCGCGGCCAACTCCCGGCCCTTTCACATAGACATTAACCATCTGAAGTCCGTAATCCTTTGCACGATTCGTGGCCATTTCAGCTGTAGTCTGCGCCGCATAGGGCGTTGATTTTTTCGCACCGCGAAAACCCAACGAACCGGCACTGCACCACGATAGCGCGTTACCATTCATATCTGTAACCGTAACGATAGTATTGTTAAAAGTGGCCTGTATATAGATGTTCCCCTCAGTGACAGTCTTCTTTTCTTTCCTCTTTGCCATAGACTCTACTCCCTCCATCCAGTCTTTTTCAACAGTGGTTCTGGAATTCCGCCAAGCTCAATCTCGCTATAATCATCCACTGCTATTTCTTCTTTTTTGCAACTGTCTTGGATTTTCCCTTCTTGGTTTTAGCATTGGTTCTTGTACGCTGCCCCCTCGAAGGAAGTCCTTTTCGATTCCGCAAACCACGATAGCAGCCGATATCCATCAATCTCTTCATATTCAGAGCAGTCTCAGATCGCAGGCGACCTTCAATCTTGAAATCATTTTCAATAACCTTTCTTAAACTGTTTATCTTCTCGGTTGTGAGTTCGTTGATTTTCATTGTCAGATCAATGTCGGTCTTCTCACATATCTTTTGAGCCGAGGCTCGCCCAATGCCGAATATATAGGTGAGGGCGATATCTGCATGCTTGTTAGGCAGGTCGACACCCGCAATTCTCGTCATCACAATCTCCTATTTCTGTCGTTGTTTATGTTTGGGGTTCTCACAGATTATACGCACTACACCACGCCTGCGCACTACCTTGCACTTCTCACACATTGGTTTGATACTTGCTCTAACTTTCACCGCATATCTCCTCAACCACTATAGATTTCGAGAGCGAAGTTTGCCGCCCTTAGTAAGTCCATCGTGATGATGCATCTTAAGATGTCCTTCTATTTGACTCATCGTATCCAAATCAACCCCTACCATAATCAGCAATGAAGTGCCACCCATAATATACGCCATCTGCTGCGGAAATCCAGGAATCGCGATAATCAAGAGCGACGGAATCAAGGCAATCATCGACAAAAATAGTGAACCGGGCAATACAATTCGATTCAAAATGCGCGTCAAATACAACTCCATGTTCTCACTGCGAATTCCTGGAATTGAGCCACCATTCTCCCTGATTTGCTTGGAAATCTCCATAGGATTCAATGATACCTGCGTATAAAAATACGCGAAAAAAATGATCAACAGCGTATATAACGTCAGATATATAGGTCCATTGGTATTCAACGCCGTCACCACTTTGCCCCAAAACTCGCTGTTCCCAAAAGCGAAACTGGTAGATAGCTGAATTGGAATAGTAAGGATTGATGAGGCAAAGATTACCGGGATAACCCCCGATGGATTAATCTTAAACGGGATGTAGGAACCCTGAGCCCTATACTGCTTGCGACCCACGATGCGGCCTGCATAATTTACAGGTATTTTCCTAAGCCCCTGCTGTTCATAGACAACAAGTATTACTACTATCACGAACATAACTATGGTGAGGATAACGAAAACAGGGTTCAGATTCTGCGCTCTGATTTCACGAATCATCACCATAAAAGCATTGGGCATTCTCGCGACAATACCGGTAAAAATGAGCAATGAAATACCATTCCCCACACCTTTGACATTGATTTGTTCGCCCAGCCACATGAGAAATATTGTGCCAGCCGTAGTGGTTAGCATGCCGATAATCATAAACTGCCAATCGGCAATTCCCGAAACCACAACATTGTAATTAAGCGGTAAACGAAGCAGAGCCACTCCCTGGAGAAGACAGACAAAAACTGTAGCATAGCGGGTGTAACGCTGAATTTTTTTGCGTCCACCTTCTTCCTCAGCAATTCTCTTGAGAGCAGGAAAAACCAGCATTGAAACCTGCATAATGATGCTTGTGGTGATGTAGGGCATCACTCCCAGCATAAATAACGAGAAATTGCTGAAAGCACCGCCGGAAAAGAAATCAAGATAGTCAACAATCCCTCGACCATCTGTGCCGCTGCTGGCCAAATACTTGCTCAGCTCACCCATATCTATTCCCGGGATAGGTACAACAGAGCCAATTCTATGAATAACCAGGATGCCCAAAGTGAACAACACCCTGTTGCGAAGATCACGGATTCTAAATATACCAGCTATGGGATTGTTCGCCATCTCAGTCCTACTGTAGATCCACTTTAATCGCAGCCCCATCAGGTTTTGACACCTTGCCTCCAACCTTTTCAATTTTCATCCTGGCGGAGACCGAAACCGCATCAATAGCAACTTCCAGTTTTTTCTTTATTTCACCATCTCCCAGAATCTTAACCAGAGTTTCACTTCTCTTCACCAAGCCCTTTTGGTGAAGCGTATCAAGATTCACTGTCTCACCATCGCCATAGACACGCTCTAATGAGGATACATTGATTACAACATATTGAGTCTTAAAGGGATGATTAGAGAAACCCCTGGATGCAACCCTCCTGTACAAAGGCATCTGACCACCTTCAAATCCGAGTCTAGTCCCTCCACCGGAACGAGCTTTTTGACCCTTATGCCCGCGGCCGGAAGTTTTACCAAAACCAGAAGATCGGCCTCGTCCCACAATCCTCCTCCTTATATTTGCACCCTTAGGCGCCCGAACTACTCTCATACATCTTCCTCAACCTTAAGTAGATGGGAAACTGTTTTCATCATGCCGCGAATGGCGGCGCTCGAATCAACTTCCACTTCCGAGTTCAATTTCCCCAGTCCAAGCGCCTTAAGCGTGGCTCTCTGATTAGGTTTTTTGCCAATCTTACTCCGTATCAAAGTTAACCGAATTCTGGGATTTTTTTGCATCGTCAACCCCACATATCCATGATACTCTTTTTCCTTCCGCTTGCTATTTTCTTGGCGGGCATCAAATTTTTGAGGCCATTGAATACACCTTTTACGATATTCATCGTATTCTTCGATCCCAAGCTTTTGGATAAAACATCGCGTACGCCCACGGCTTCCATTATCGCTCTTACAGGACCGCCGGCGATTATACCGGTTCCAGGTGCGGCAGGTTTCAGCAATACCGAGGCGCTTTTATACTCGCCAATAATTTCATGCGGCAGAGTGTTCTTTTTAATCGGAACTGCCATGATGCTGCCCTTCGCTTTCTCGACACTCTTGCGAATTGCCTCAGTTACATCATTGGCTTTGCCAAACCCATAACCAACTCTGCCTTTCCCGTCTCCCACAACCATGAGGGCACTGAAAGACATCTTCCGACCACCCTTCACCGCCTTGGATACCCTATTCAGCCGAATCAATTTCTCAACAAACTTCTTTTCTTCCGCTTCTTCCCGTGTTGCCATATCCACTCTCTAAAAAACCAAGCCCGCCTCGCGAGCGCCTTCAGCAATGGCCTTTACAATGCCATGATAATTGTAGCCATTTCGATCGAAAATCACCATTTCTATTTTCTCTGCCTTGAGTCGTTCACCCACTTTCTTCCCAACTATTCTGGCTCCCTCTACCGACTTTCCCACACCTGAAAATTCCTTTTCCAAGGTGGAAACGGATGTGAGAGTACTGCCTGTAGAGTCATCAATAGCCTGTATACTTACATTTCTGTGGCTTTTATATACGCTTAGCCGCGGGCGAGTCGCAGTGCCTGTCAGTTTCTTTCTAATTCGAAGTTTGCGCCGAATGTGTTTATGCCGTTTATTGCTCAACCTGTCCATGCCTAATCCTTATTTCACACCGCTTTTGCCGACTTTCCGGCGAACGCTCTCATTTTCATAACGAACGCCCTTACCCTTGTATGGCTCCGGCGGTCTGAGCCTTCGAATCTCCGATGCAACAAGGCCAACAAAAGCCTTATCTATACCGCTGACTATAATCTTGTTGTTGCCTTCCATACTTAGGGTAATACCTTCCGGTATTTCATATTCAATCTGATTGGAGAATCCCAGATTAAGCAACAGAATTCCGTCACGGACTTCACCTCGAAATCCAACACCGTTTATTGTCAGACTCTTGGTGAAACCTTTGCTTACACCGTTAATCATGTTATGAAGCAGGGACCGATACAAGCCATGCATCGATTTCGCCTGCTTGGACTCTTCGGTTCTGTTAACCTGAATTTTACCTTCCTTGATATCAAAATTCACCAAGGGCTCAAAATTCCGGATCAACTCCCCCTTGCTGCCCTTGACACGGAGCGCTTGTCCTTCAACGCTAACCATGACACCCGACGGCACAGTTACTGGCAGAAACCCTATTCGCGACATGAAGCCTCCTTCACCAAACCGTACAAATTATCTCCCCGCCAACTTTGCTTAAAACTGCCTTTTTCCCTGTAGTCACCCCGGCAGAGGTGGAGACAATCACAGTTCCCAAGCCGTTAAAAACCCTGGGCATATTCTTATATCCGGAGTAAACACGGCGACCCGGAGTGGAAACAGACTTAATCCCGTGAATGGTTGGCTGCTCTTTTTCGTCGTATTTCATGAAAACCCGAATAATATCCATCTCGCCCTGAGTTATTTTTTTGAAATTTTTCACATAGCCTTCATTTTTCAAAATTTTTATTATTTCCATCTTGAGTTTGGAGGGTCGAATATCGACTTTTTCACTCTTAACCGACACACTGTTTCTGATCATTGTAAGCATGTCCGCAACCGGATCGCTAACACTCATAATTATCTACCTCCGCTACCAGCTCGACTTAGTTACGCCGGGTATCATACCCTCATTTGCAAGTTTACGAAAGCAAATCCGACACATTTCGAATCTCCTCATGTAACCACGAGGACGTCCACAGAGTCGACATCTCCTGACAATCCGAGACGTATACTTTGGTTTTCGCTGAGCTTTGATAATCATAGACTTTTTGGCCATCGGCTACTCCTTATTGAACGGCATCCCAAACCAGGTTAAAAGGCGTCGAGCCTGCTCATCGGTTTGGGCGGTCGTAACTATGGCCACATTGAGGCCTCTAATTTTTTCAATCTTATCATAGTCAATCTCTGGAAAAATAATCTGCTCATCAATCCCCAAACTGTAATTGCCGCAACCGTCAAAGGCCTTTGGGCTGACACCTCTAAAATCTTTAACTCGGGGAAGGGCAATATTCAGCAAGCGATCTAAAAATTCATACATCCGATTTCCTCGGAGAGTTACTTTGGCGCCTATTTCCTGACCAAGTCTGATTTTGAAATTGGCAATGGATTTCCGAGCTTTCGTTCTTAACGCCTTCTGCCCGGTAATTTGTCCTAATTCGTCAACAACCGAATTCAAGAACTTTTTATTGGTAGTGGCATCGCCTACACCGGCTGAAACGACGATTTTTTCCATTCTGGGAATTTGCATAGGGCTCTTGAAACTAAATTCTTCCAGCAGTTCCTTGGATATCTTATCAACAAAACGTTTCTTCAGTCTCGGCACATAATTCTTGCTTCTTTTTGACGAACCGGATGATTTCGATCTCTTCCGGCTCGAAGCGGTCTTCACAGGTTTAGAAGCCGGCTCGGTGGTTTTTTTCACGTTGCCCATTAGAGGGTCTCTCCACATTTGCGACATATACGGCTTTTTTTGTTGGCGTCCAGTTTCATGGCAATCCGAGTGGGACCGCATTTTCGGCAGAGAAGCATTACGTTAGAGGCCGTAATAGGAGCCTCTAATTCTATGATACCACCCTTGTCATTCTGACTTTTCGGACGCTGGGTTTTTTTTACAATGTTCAAACCCTCAGCTATAAGTCGAGCACTCATACGGTCTATCTTCAGGATGCGGCCTTGTTTACCCTTATCCTTGCCAGCTATTATCTGAATTTGATCGCCTTTTTTCAGCTTGGTTTTCATCAATTACTCACGCCCTTCCCTATAACACTTCCGGGGCAAGAGAAACAATTTTCATGTAGTTATAATCCCTTAATTCACGCGCCACCGGACCAAAAATCCGCTTACCAACGGGATTGCCAGCTCCATCAATTATCACACAGGCATTATCGTCAAAACGGATATAGGTTCCGTCGCTGCGACGATACTCTTTATGAATTCGGACAACCACTGCCCTTATAACTTCACCTTTCTTAATGGAAGCGTTCGGAATAGCATCCTTGACAGTAACAGAAACGATGTCGCCAATACTGGCGTAACGTCGACGGCTACCCCCAAGCACCTTGATAGTCTGAACGCGCTTGGCGCCGGAGTTGTCGGCAACATTCATATATGTCTGCATCTGAATCATTGCTTCTCCTAACTCAATCGCTCGACAACCTTGTCAAGTCGCCAGTGCTTTTTCTTGCTAATTGGACGACTTTCGACTATTCGGACCGTATCACCCTCGTGTGCGTCATTTTTCTCATCGTGCGCTTTATACTTCCTCGAACGTGTGATGTACTTTTTATACAAGCGATGTAATTGTCGAGTGGAAACAGATACAGTGACTGTCTTGTCCATTTTGTCGCTCACCACGACACCCGTTAAGGTTCGTTTATTGGCTTTCTTCACATCCATTTTCTAAGCCTTTCGAATTCCATTTCTATATTCACTTATCATTGTGTTTAATCGAGATATCTGCCTGCGGATAGCTCTCTTTTCCATCGGGTTTTCAATACGACCCATCACAGCTTCAAAACGTAGATTCCTCATTTTTCCTGAAAGCTCCATCTTTTTTGCCATAAGCTCATCAACTGTCAAATCGTTAAATTTTTCTCTCATCAGTCCCATCCCGCATGATGGCGCACAACAAATTTAGTCTTGACCGGCAGCTTGCTTCCGGCCAGCTCCACCGCTCTTTCAGCCAAATTTACATCTACGCCGGCTATTTCAAACATCACTGTACCCGGCTTCACTGCCGCAAGCCATTTCTCAGGACTTCCCTTACCCTTCCCCATACGTGTCTCGGCAGGTTTCTTCGTATAAGGAATATTCGGGAAGATTCTAATCCAAACTTTGCCGCCTCGCTTGATATGCCTGGTCATTGCAACACGGGCGGCTTCAATTTGCCTTGCGGAAATTTGCATGTTCTCCATGGAAATCAGTCCATAGTCTCCAAAGGATACTTCATTGCCTCTTTGAGCACGTTTAGCGTTTGGAATAGCTCTGCCACGATGGGTTTTGCGATATTTAGTGCGCTTGGGACTAAGCATCGTTCAGCCTACCCCTGCCATCTCGTCTGCCGCTAACCAGTTTGCCCGCATCATCCTTCTGATCCGCTCCCAGAACTTCCCCGTTAAATATCCACACCTTAACTCCAATAACACCGAAGGCAGTGATGGATTCGGCAAATCCAAAATCGATGTCAGCACGAAGGGTATGCAGAGGCACTCGACCATCTTTAATCTCCAGAACCCGACTCATATCCGCTCCCCCGAGACGACCGGAGATTTTAACCTTTATCCCTTGAACGCCGCCGCGCATTGCATTTTGCACAGCCATTTTCAGTGTTCTTCGGAAAGCCGACCTGCTCCTGAGCAGTCGTGCAATATTGTATGCGACAATCTGGGCAACCGTGTCCGGTTTCTTTATCTCCTTTATCTTGATACTAACTTTCTTGTCGGTTAGTTTCTGAAGTCGAGCTGTTATCCTTTCGATATTGGCTCCCTTTGTCCCGATAATCACTCCCGGCCGCGAGGTTTCAATTGTCATCACAACTCTCGCCGGCTGACGGACTATTTCTATATCGGAAATATCCGCGCTTCTCGTATCTGGACTATCCAGCAAGGCCTTGCGCAAACGCAAATCTTCATGCAGTGTTTTTGCATATTCATTCGGCCCTACATACCATCTGGCTTTCCAATCCTTATTGATCCCCAGTCGGAAACCATACGGATTTACTTTCTGACCCATCAATCAACCGCCTTGTTGACAACCATTACCGAAATGTGGCATGAGCGCTTAATTTGCCTATCCGCTCTACCGTGTCCGCGAGGCCACAGGGTTTTGCGGCTTGGTCCGCCATCCACCAGAAGCTCGGCAATATAAAGATTCTTTTCGTCGAGATTCGGATTTTGATTCTTCGCGCTGGCAGCTGCAGAGACAATCACCTTTCTCAAATACCTGGCGCCCTTCTTTGGGAGTGAATCAAGTAGAGTGAGTGCATCCACATAAGGCCTTCGTCGAACATGATCGGCTATGGGCCTAACCTTAATAGGCGATATCGGCAGGTTCTTTGCCGCCGCGCGATAACCCTTTTCCATAATTCAATAGTCTCCTAGCGTCTCGTACCTTTCTTATCCGAACCCGCATGTCCCCGAAACAAACGTGTAGGCGAAAATTCACCCAGTTTATATCCGACAAGATTTTCAGTAATATACACGGGAATGAATGTTTTACCATTGTAAACCGAAATCGTGATACCAACCATCTCAGGTATTATTGTTGAACTACGCGACCAAGTCTTCAGTAGTCCCTTCGAACCACTTCTGTTAAACTCAATCACCTTTCTATAGAGACTCCTGGCCACAAACGGCCCCTTCCTTATCGATCTCGACATTCTACATAGAACTCCTATTTCGCACGTCGTTTGATGATAAATTTATTAGACGGCTTATGCTTCATTCGTGTTTTACCACTTTTAGTCGGTTTACCCCAGGGCGTTACAGGGTGACGCCCTCCAGATGTTCTGCCCTCACCGCCCCCATGTGGATGATCAACTGGATTCATCACAACACCTCGAACTTTGGGTCGCTTACCCAACCAGCGATTTCTTCCCGCCTTTCCAATTTTGATATTCATATGGTCGTCGTTTCCCACCTCACCAACAGTGGCAATGCAAGTTTTATGAACCATGCGCATCTCGCCTGAGGAAAGCTTCAGGGTAACGTAGTCTCCCTCTTTCGCCTGGATTTGTGCACGACAGCCTGCACTTCTAATCAATTGAGCGCCTTTACCTTTGGTGAGTTCCACTGCATGAATAGTTCTTCCAACCGGAATTTTCTCAAGAGGCAAACAATTCCCTGTTTCAATAGAAACATTCTCGCCACTTTCCACAGTCCCACCAACTTCCAAACCCTTGGGACACAGAATATATCTCTTCTCACCATCCAAATAGTTTATCAACGCGATATTCGCGCTGCGGTTTGGATCGTACTCGACAGAGGCTACCCTGCCAGGAATCCCGAATTTATCTCTCTTGAAATCGATAACCCTGTATCTCCTCTTATGTCCGCCACCTCGTCGTCTAACGCTAATCCGCCCACCCGCACCACGGCCGGCTCGAGAAAATTTTCCCCTCGTCAAATTCTTCGCGGGATTATTCTCGGAAAGCTCAGAGTTAACCAAACCCTGATGTGATCGCTGTGAGGGTGTTGTGGGATTATACGTTTTAATAGGCATAATTCGTCTCCTTCACGCTACACGCCTTCAAAGGCATCAATCGTCTGACCTTTTTGAAGTGTTACCATCGCTTTTTTCCATGCCGATGTGCGGCCTCGGCCACGTCGAAACGTCGTTCGTGAGATTGCGCGGTTATTTCGCCTCTTACCCCGAACGTTTATAATTCGACAATCCGTGGGCTGAACTTTGAACAAGCCGCCCACCGCCTGCATCACCATTAGTTTATTAGCCTTTTTGCTCACCTTGAATACGTAGGTTTTAATCTCGCCTTCTCTCTGGAAGTTGGCTTTTTCAGTAAGAACGGGCTCAATGATGATTTCATTCGAATCCACGATTAACTCCCATAGAATTCACCAAGTTTCTTTGCCGCACTTTCTAACACCAGGATACTCTTCCCGTAGAACAAATCATGGGCTCGTAGTCGATTGAAAGTGAGAAAGCGCAAATTTTTTATGTTCCTGCCCGCTCTCTTAGTCATTTCATCATCTTCATCGAGAATAAGAACCGTACCGCCCCCAGTAGGGAAGTGCTCCAGAATACTCACTAAATCCCTAGTCTTGCCCGATCCAACCGAAAAGTCCTCAAGCACCTTGAAGCATTCATCATCGGCTGCCCTGAGACTCAAAAGACTCTTCATGGCAAGTCGCTTAATCTTCCTGGGCAGATGATAGGAATAATCTCTAGGCCGAGGTCCGAAAACCACGCCCCCGCCGCGCCACAGCGGACTCCTACGGCTTCCGGCTCGAGCACGTCCTGTCCCCTTCTGGCGCCAAGGTTTGCATGATGAGCCACGCACCTCGTGACGATTCTTTGACTTCGCGGTACCTTGTCGTGCGTTCGCCAGTTCATTTTTTATGGCATGCCAGATAGATCCCTCACTAACCTTTCGGGCAAACACAGCGTCTTCGAGAACAATGTTCCGCAGCTCTTTGCCCTCCTTGGAGTAGACCTTCTTCTCCATATTCACCTCACACCTACTTCCGCTTCTTTGCCTGACGGACAATCACCATGCCATCGCGACGCCCAGGAATCGCTCCCTTGACTAGGAGCACTCCCTTCTCTCGATCTATCTTGACGATACGGAGATTCTGTACCGTGCTGCGTTCACCTCCCATGCGACCGGGCATTTTTGTGCCCTTGAAAACCTTTGAAGGCCATGCGGCCATACCAGTCGAACCCGGAGAGCGATGAAATTTCGAACCATGCGTAGCCCGGCCACCTCCAAAGTTGTGTCGCCTCATAACGCCCTGAAAACCCTTGCCCTTACTGGTGCCAATCACATCGACAAAGCGGGAACTTTCAAAGAGTTCAAGTCCCAACGAGTCTCCAACAGCACATTCCTTATTGAAGTTCCGAAACTCAATTACGTGTTTCTTCAGATTCACACCCTTTTTGAACTGTCCAGTCTTAGGTTTGGTTGTCCGAACCGCCTTCGCATCCAGGCTGCCCAGGACAACTGCGCCATACCCATGCTTATCCTCATTCCTCTGATCAATCACCACATTTGGCTCAATCACAATCACGGTAACAGGAACCAGGTTTCCATCATCATCGAAAACCTGCGTCATGCCTTCTTTCTTTCCAATCAGTCCCACCATAACGTTGCTCCGTGCCTTTCTATCTATTGCCTAATCTCGACATCGACACCCGCCGGCAGTTCAAGTTTCATAAGCGCATCCATCACAGCCGAAGTCGGTTCAAGAATATCAATTAATCTTTTATGAGTGCGCATCTCAAATTGTTCGCGAGACTTCTTATACACAAAAGGCGACTTAAGGACAGTGTACTTATTTATTTTTGTAGGCAAAGGCACAGGACCTGACACCTTGGTGCCTTGTTTTTGTACAGTATCTACAATGGCTCGCGCACTTTGTTCTATCAGTTCCACATCGAAGCCTCGAAGCCGTACGCGTATCTTTTCCATCGTCCTTGTTCCTCTAAAAATAACCCCGCCGTTATTGGACGGCGAGGCATTCATTTCCAAACATCTATTCTGCTACTCGATAACCCCAGTTACCTGACCCGAAGCCACTGTGCGGCCTCCCTCGCGGATGGCAAATCTCAAGCCGGGCGTCATGGCGATGGGATGTATCAGCTCCACCGTGATTTCCGTGTTATCGCCGGGCATCACCATCTGTATCTCCTCCGGAAGAGACACAGTTCCAGTAATATCTGTCGTTCGAAAATAGAACTGCGGTCGATAGCCGCTGAAAAACGGATTATGTCTACCACCCTCTTCGTTTGTAAGGGCATAAACAGCCCCTTTGAATTTGGCATGGGGATTGATTGTTCCAGGTTCAGCCAATACCTGTCCTCTCTCCACTGCCTTCTTATCGATTCCACGAAGCAAGGCCCCTATATTGTCTCCTGCCTGGCCTTCATCCAGCAGCTTATTGAACATCTCAACACCCGTACATACTGTTTTCTGGGTTTCCTTAATACCAACAATCGCAATCTCATCGCCCACATGTATCTTCCCACCCTCAATTCGACCGGTTACGACAGTACCACGGCCCGAAATGGAAAACACATCTTCAATTGGCATAAGGAAGGATTTCTCGACATCCCTTTTGGGGATTGGGAAATACGTATCCATCGCATCAAGCAATTCAACCAGACTGGTTGTCTTTTCCGCATCATCAATATTCGTCATAGCCTGGAAAGCGCTGCCCTTGATTACCGGTGTATCAGCACCTGGGAAACCATATTCATCAAGCAGTTCCCGAACCTCTATTTCAACAAGATCAACCAGTTCGGGATCGGCCAAATCCAACTTGTTCATATAGACAATTAACTTGGGGACACCAACTTGCCGCGCAAGAACAATGTGTTCGCGGGTTTGAGGCTCGGGGCCTGAATCAGCGGCAACTATCAGTACCGCACCGTCCATTTGAGCGGCGCCAGTAATCATGTTCTTGATGTAATCCGCATGCCCAGGACAGTCAACGTGAGCATAATGACGTGATTCTGTTTCATACTCAACATGCCGGGTATTAATGGTTATACCGCGTTCCTTCTCCTCCGGAGCGTTATCGATATCCTCGTACCTCATCACTTTGCCACCCAATCTGGCTGCGCTGTACATAGTCAAAGCAGCTGTTAGAGTGGTCTTACCGTGATCAACATGACCAATAGTACCCACATTGATGTGAGGCTTGGTCCTACTGAACTTCTCCTTAGCCATTAATATCCTCCTAAGGCTACACGGGAAATATTAGGCAATAAATATCGCCTTATCGTACCTCACGGCACGACTCACGTTGGTATCAGCATGAACGCAAATACCGACTCAAGCACATATATAGACGGATGTACACAAGCCTACTCAGCCTGTGAAACTTGAAAAGATGCCTGCCAACACACTCTCGAAAATACCATCTGGCTAGTTCTCGATCCGTTAAGGCATCTCCATCCGATGAGCGCCTGGCAACTGCAGACATTCCAACAGGCATGGGAGACTTGCAACTACCACTTATAGTTGCTGAACGCCTTATTAGCCTCTGCCATCCTGTGGGTATCCTCCTTCTTCTTATGGGCCACACCCGCAAAGTTAAACGCATCAAGTAACTCGGCGCCTAACTTCTCTTTCATACTCCTGCCACTTCTACCACGAGCAGCATGAATAATCCAGCGCATCGCCAGCGCTTCGCGTCTTGACTCACGTACCTCCACTGGTACTTGGTAAGTGGATCCACCAACACGGCGGGATTTCACTTCCACCAGGGGCTTTACGTTATCCACCGCTTTCAAAAAAACTTCAAGGGGTTCCTTACCGGATTTTTCCGCCACGATCGACATGGCGCCATACATGTTCCGAAAACTCACCGATTTCTTACCCCGCAACATCATTCTATTCACAAACTTGGTTACTTGCACACTCCCAAATTGAGGATCCTCATCGACAGGCCTAACCGACGTATCTTTTCTTCTTGGCATGATTCTCTACACTTTGGGTTTTTTGGTACCGTACTTCGAACGGCCCCGTTTTCTGTCATCCACGCCCAGGGTATCCTTCAAACCACGAACAATGTGATATCTGACACCTGGGAGATCTTTCACTCTTCCACCGCGAATACACACAACCGAATGCTCCTGCAAATTATGTCCAACCCCCGGAATATAGGCCGTAACTTCAATCCCATTCGACAATCTAACCCGAGCCACCTTCCGGAGAGCTGAATTGGGTTTCTTGGGAGTAATAGTCATTACACGGGTGCAAACCCCTCTCTTCTGTGGACAGGATTGCAAAGCCGGTGAATCAGTTTTCTTTAAAGAAGACTTGCGTCCTTTCCTAACAAGCTGGTTAATTGTCGGCACAGGTTTATTCCCCCAAAGAAAAGGGATATTAACGGTTTGCTATCGAAAGGTCAATACCGAAATTACTATCAAGGCTACATCCGTTATCATTCCACAGCGTTTATAGTTTCAACTTCGCCAAATTCTTCAAGGTACTCGGTTTCTTTGAGTCTTTGTTCAAGAATTGCGGCCACGTGGGCATCGAGATCCTCTGTCTTCTCCGTGAATAGCTTCATATCATAATGTCTCTGCATACCAGTCCCTGCCGGAATCACATGACCGATTACAACATTCTCCTTCAAACCGCGCAGTTCATCCACTTTCCCCGCGATTACAGCATTTGTGAGCACTCGGGTGGTTTCCTGGAAACTGGCGGTCGAAATCCAGCTATCTATGTTCAAAGATGCGCGGGTAATACCCAGGAGCAGAGGCTTTGCGACTGCGGGTTGGCCACCTTCCTTTACCACCTTGTCGTTTTGTGTTCGAAACTGGTATTTATCCACTCGCTGCTCGTAAATGAAATTCGTATCACCGACATCGACAATCTCAACCTTGCGCATCATTTGTCGGATAATCACACCTATATGCTTGTCGTTAATATTCACGCCCTGCATGCGGTAGACTTCCTGTACTTCGTCCACCAAAAAACTCTGCAATGCCACCTCACCCTGGATTTCCAATATATCGTGGGGATCCTTGGGGCCATCGCAAAGCGGTTCTGCGGCCTCTACACTGTCGCCGTTCCTAACAAGCAAGTGTCGCCCCATCGGAACCGAATGCTTCTCCTGGTTATCAAAATGGTCCTTAACCATGACGATTCGTTTACCTTTGCTGATTCCCCCAAATTCTACCGTACCGCTTATACGTGAAAGTACACTCGCATCTTTCGGTCTACGGGCTTCAAACAGCTCCCCAACTCGCGGTAAACCACCGGTTATATCCTGCGTTTTCTGGCTTTCTTTCAGCATTTTCGCCAGGGTCTGGCCCGCCTTCACCTCGGCGCCATCCTCAATGTCCAGGTATGAATTCTCAGGAAGATAATAATCCTGGAGGCTTTCGCCCCCCTTATCAACAATCGCAATCCGTGGCTGCAGGGTTTCGGTTGATGAATCGGTAATCTTCTTCTCGATGTTGCCAGTATCCTCGTTGATCTCCTCACGAAGCGTGGTGCCCGGAATTATGTCTTCGAATTTTATCATTCCGTTCACTTCCGCAATAATTGGTTCGCTAAACGGATCAAAAATTGCCAGCGATTCATCAGCCTCAGTGGTTTGTCCCTCTCTAACCAGAACGGAGGAACCATTCCTGATATCAATCTTTTCATCCTGTGCAACTAAAAACAGTTTGTCCTTCCGTATGACAACAAAGGCATTGTATTCTGCGTAAATCTCCGTTCCTTTGCGAGAAATAATTGCCTCTCCCTTAAACACCTTGTCGCCCTCGGCAGGAATCACCTTATCTCCCTTTTCCAACTCCAGCTCAGCTAATACACGGGCAACCTTGAGATGGCCTTTTCTCGTAAAGAGCTGCCGTCCTTTATCAATCTCAACCGAAATGCCGTGAATCTCTTTAATCAACAGTGGATAAGGTTTAACCACCCGATTTTCCTCAGCAATAGTACTTGCCGTTCCACCCACATGAAAGGTTCTCATAGTCAATTGGGTACCAGGTTGACCTATGGACTGCGCAGCAATGATACCAACAGCCTCCCCGATATCAGTGAGCCGATGCGTGGCCAAATTCCGGCCATAGCATCTCATGCATACACCGTACTCCGCTTCACAAGTCAGCACCGTACGGACTCGCACGCTTTCAATGCCCAGCTCCTCGATAACAAAGGCAATCTCATCAGTAATTTCCTCATTCACATTCACAAGTACTTCGCCGGTAATCGGATGCTTTACTCTCTCCAGGGTAAAGCAACCCATAATCCGGTCCGAGAGCGATTCAACAATCTCCTCTCCATCTTTGAGAGCCGTGATATTAATACCATTTATCGTACCACAATCTTCCATATTGACTACAACGTCCTGTGCAATGTCCACAAGTCGCCTGGTTAAATAACCAGCGTCGGCCGTTTTCAATGCGGTATCCGCCAAACCCTTCCTGGCACCGTTAGTGGAAATAAAAAATTCGATAACTGAAAGTCCCTCTTTGAAATTCGACCGAATGGGAAGTTCAATAATATCTCCGGAAGGTTTGGCCATTAATCCGCGCATGCCTGCAAGCTGTCGAATTTGATTCCTAGATCCCCGCGCACCGGAATCGGCCATCATATAGACATTGTTGAAACCGTCCCTGTCTTTCTTGAGATGATCCATCATAACATTGGCCAAATCCTCGTTAGTCTTTCCCCAAACTTCGATAACCCGGTTATACCTTTCTTCCGAGGTAATATGTCCGTCATGATACTGAGTTTGAATTCTGTCCACTTCACGATTTGCATCGTTTATCAATCCAACCTTTTCGCTCGGAACCAAAATATCATCCATCCCGATCGTAGTTCCAAAGCGAGTGGCAAATTCGAAGCCGATGTTTTTGAGCGCATCTAGAAGCCGAACTGTTGTAAAATTGCCATATTCATTGAAAGACTTCATCACCAGATTGCGAATGCTCTTCTCATTCAAGGTTTCATTGACGTATGTCATGTTCTCAGGAATACGATCATTGAAAACCACCCTGCCCGGAGTAGTATCTACCCACTCGTCATCTATCTTAACTTTTATGATTGCGTTCCATGAGACAGCATGATTCTCCACCGCCATCATCACCTCTTCGCGAGAGCTGTAGTAGCGTCCCTCACCCTTTGTCCCGGATCGTTCCTTGGTGAGAGAATAAAGGCCCATAACCATATCCTGGGAGGGAAACACAACCGGTTGTCCATTGGCAGGATTCAACAAATTCGTATCGGACAGCATCAGAGTCCAGCACTCGATTTGAGCGGCTTGGGTTAGAGGAACATGCACTGCCATTTGATCACCATCGAAATCGGCATTAAAAGCATGACAAACAAGGGGGTGTAATTGAATTGCCTTCCCTTCCACCAACACCGGTTCAAAGGCCTGAATTCCAAGCCTATGAAGGGTTGGCGCTCGATTTAGAAGTACCGGGTGCTCCCGGACTACTTCATCCAAAACTGACCAAACCTCAGGCGTTCCCTGTTCAACAAGCTTCTTGGCCTTCTTGATGTTATATACAACATCTTTCTCAACCAGTTTCTTCATAATGAAGGGCTTATAAAGTTCAAGCGCCATCTTCGTAGGAAGACCGCATTGATGCAACTTCAGTTTCGGACCCACCACTATAACAGAACGCCCAGAATAATCCACTCGCTTACCGAGAAGATTCTGTCTGAATCGTCCCTGCTTGCCTTTAAGCAAATCGGAGAGTGATTTCAGAGGTCTATTCGAAGTTCCCTTCACCACCTTCTTCTTCTTCGTGTTGTCAAATAGGGCATCAACGGCTTCCTGAAGCATCCGCTTCTCATTTCTGATTATGATATCCGGAGCATTGAGAGACATAAGTCGTTTTAAGCGATTATTGCGGTTAATCACACGGCGATAAAGATCGTTCAAGTCACTCGTTGCAAAGCGCCCGCCGTCAAGCTGAACCATAGGCCTAAGTTCGGGGGGAATTACCGGAATGACATCGAGTATCATCCATTCCGCACGATTGCCGGAATCTCGGAAATTTTCAACAATCTCGATTCTCTTAAGCAGGCGCTTATCGGCCTTGCTGCCTTTTTCTATCATAATCGACCGCAACTGGGTCGAGAGGGCATCAAGATCCATGTTTTCCAGCAGAGTGCGCACCGCTTCGGCGCCGATACCCGCTGTGAAACTCATTCCGGAACGCTCGCGCGCCTCAATCAATTCCTCTTCCGTCAGCAGTTGCATCATCTTCAATTCGGTATCGCCCGGCTCGATTACGACATATTTCTCGTAGTAAAGAATGCTCCGAAGGGCAGCGATAGTTAGATCGAGCAACAATCCCATCCGTGAGGGCACCGAGCGATAATACCAGATATGAGAAACAGGCGTGGCAAGTTCGATATGCCCCATACGCTCGCGACGCACCTTGAAGTGAGTTACTTCAACACCACAGCGATCGCAGATTACGCCCTTATACCTGATGGACTTAAATTTTCCACAATAGCATTCCCATTCCTTCGTAGTGCCGAAAATACGCTCGCAGAAAAGCCCATCTTTTTCGGGACGAAGTGTGCGATAATTGATGGTTTCCGGCTTTTTCACCTCGCCATAAGACCAGGCTCGAATTTGCTCGGTCGAGGCGAGTTTGATCATCAGTTTATCGAAATCCTGTATCTCTCTCATTGATTACTCCTAAAAACGACCACCCTGACGATTTATCAGTTCCTCATCGCGTTCTGTAAATGGCAACTGCTTGTCTTTTTTGGAATAGATTCTTACATCAAGCGCCAAACCTCGCAGTTCTTGAACTAAAACATTGAACGATTCCGGGATTCCAGCACTCGATGTCGCATCCCCTTTCACAATACTTTCGTATACCTTTGCCCTGCCGGTCATATCGTCGGATTTTATAGTCATTAACTCCTGCAAAGTGTTCGCGGCACCGTATGCCTCCAGGGCCCACACCTCCATCTCGCCGAGTCTCTGACCACCAAATTGCGCCTTACCACCAAGGGGTTGCTGCGTAACAAGGGAGTAAGGTCCGGTGGACCGAGCATGCATTTTGTCATCAACCAGATGATGCAGCTTCAGGAAATACATATATCCAACAAAAACCGGATTGGCAAACTCCTCGCCGGTAAGCCCGTCATGAAGTGTCATTTTTGAGGCTTTGTTCAAACCAGCTTCCTCCAATTCCCGGGCTATATCCTCGGCAGACGCGGATTGAAAAACAGGTGTTTCGTACATTCTTCCCAGTTTGGCGCCAGCCATGCCAAGCATGGTTTCCATTATCTGCCCCATATTCATGCGTGAAGGTACCCCGAGTGGATTCAAGCATATATCCAGGGGCTCACCGTCCTTGGTGTAGGGCATATCCTCTTCAGGCAAAATCCGGGCTACAACTCCTTTATTCCCGTGTCGTCCAGCCATTTTGTCCCCTTCTCGCAACTTGCGCTTGGTAGCGATTAACACTTTGATAATCTCATCCACACCCGGATTCAAATCATCGCCTTCACTGCGCCTCAATCTCTGGACATCAATAACCGTGCCTCCAACTCCGTGAGGGAGCTTGAGCGAGGTATCCCGCACCTCCTTAGCCTTCTCTCCAAAGATAGAATTGAGCAATTTGAATTCCGGTGTGGTTTCCATCTCGCTCTTAGGTGTCACCTTTCCCACAAGCACTGAACCCGGGTTCACCGTGGCGCCAATTCGAATTATGCCCTCCGCATCAAGGTGTTCGAGGGAATTTTCGGCCATGTTGGGAATATCCCGGGTAAGTTTTTCAGGGCCCAGCTTGGTTTCTCGAACTTCGATGATAAATTCCTTGATGTGAATTGAAGTGTAATAGTCTTCCTTAACCACTTTTTCGGAAATCAAAATGGCATCCTCAAAGTTGTAACCATTCCAGGGTACAAACCCAACAAGGAGATTTCGACCAAGAGCCATTTCGCCGTATTGTGTCGATGGTCCATCGGCCAGGATTTCGTCTGCACGAACTCTGTCACCAATGCGAACAGCGGGGCGTTGATTAAAACAAGTATCCTGATTAGTTCGCTGGTACTTGATTAAATTGTAGGATTTGATTTCCCCGTTCTCATCCTCCACGTCAATACGGAGCGATGAAACATATGAAACCGTACCGGCAGTTTGAGCCTTTACCAGCACACCTGAATCGTATGCGGCCTTGACTTCCATGCCTGTGCCGACAATCGGGGCTTCAGCGAAGAGTAATGGCACCGCCTGACGCTGCATGTTGCAGCCCATAAGCGCCCGGTTCGCATCATCGTGTTCCAGGAAGGGAATAAGACTCGCCGCCGTGGAAATAATCTGCTTTGGCGATACATCCATATACTCGATATCAGCAGGATCACAAACAACGTAATCGCCATTACGGCGCACCGCCACCATCTTCTCTTTGAAAGCACCCTTCTCGTCAATGACCGCGCTGGCCTGCGCAATGTTATACTTTTCCTCATCAATTGCGGAAAGGTACTCAACCTCACGAGTTGCAACTCCATTTACCACTTTTCGATATGGAGTCTCCAGGAAACCATAGTCATTGATTCTAGTGTAATTGGCAAGTGAAACTATGAGTCCTATATTGGGGCCTTCAGGAGTTTCAATCGGGCACATCCTGCCATAATGCGTGTAATGAACATCTCGCACTTCGAATCCCGCTCGCTCACGCGAGAGCCCGCCTGGTCCCAGCGCATTTAAACGGCGCTTGTGGGTAAGCTCCGATAGAGGATTCACCTGATCCATAAACTGTGACAACTGACTGGAACCAAAGAACTCCTTAATCGCCGCCACGATGGGCTTGATGGGAATCAAATCCTGCGGCTTGAGCGTTTCAGTTTCCTTGAGACTCATTCGTTCCTTGGCAATTCTTTCCATTCGCGCATAGGCTGTTTTAAGTGCATTGCTTAGAAGCTCTCCAACCGAGCGAACTCGCCTATTTCCCAGATGGTCAATATCGTCAATCTGCTTCTCTCCGATATACACCTTAATCAGATATCGCATCGTGTGGACAATGTCCTGCTTATCGAGAACCAAATTCGAGATATTCTCATCCTGATCAAACTTTTTATTGAGCTTATAGCGGCCCACACGACCCAAATCATAGCGCCGGGCGGAAAAAAACATCGAGTTCAAATCACGTTCCGCAGACTCTATTGTAATTGGCTCACCCGGCATAAGAACTGTGTAAATCATCGCAAGAGCGTCTCTTCTGTTTGGCTCATCTTGATTTGGATCGTCCTTATGAGCTTTCGTTTCTTCTCTTTCGAAACACTCCAGTATCATATCCGAATGCAGGGAATCCTTATGTTCAAGATTAACGACACTCACCTCTGTTACACCAGCTTGAGAGAGTTCTTCAATATCGTGCAGGTGCAGCTTATCGGCCGCCCGATACAGCTTCTTCCTGTTGTCGTCTTCCTGCGTTGTCCAAACAGGCTTAGCGAGAATCGAACCGGCCAAAACCTCATCTTTCTCACGCTTGCCGGTTAATTTCACCTTTTTTGTCTTATAAAACAGTTTTATGATAGCCTCGCGGCTTTCAAACCCAAGTGCACGGAGAAAAATTGTGCCCAATATCTTCTTTTTCCGATCAATTTTGGCGTAAATGAGCTCTTTTTTTGCATCAATTTCAAATTCCAGCCAGGAGCCCCGATAAGGGATAATCCGCGAACTGTAAACACCCTTTTCTCCCGAAAAGATAACTCCCGGACTCCGATGTACCTGACTCACCACAACTCGTTCGGCGCCATTGATAATGAAAGTCCCCCGATTGGTCATCAACGGCAAATCACCCATGTAGATATCCTTCTGCCGAATTTCGCCAGTGGACTTAAAAACCAGATTAACCCGCGCCTTTATCGGCACCGCATAGGTGAGACCCTTTCGCTTGCATTCGGATTCATTTAGCCTGACAGACGAAAAATCAAGACCGTAACTTTCATAGTCAAGCACAAGTTCACCGTTGGAACTCTCAATCGGAAAGATGCTTTGAAACACTTCCTCAAGTCCCTGCAATTTAAGTCCCGTCTTCGATGCTACAGCCTCTCGTTGGAGAAAGGTTTCATAAGACGCAAGTTGGACATCGACAAGATTTGGGAACTCTATTACTTCATCGTATTCGCGGCCAATAAAAGTTCTGCCAGTCTCTCGGTTCTCTTCGAACATCACTATCCTCCTACGAGATAAACCACCGCGCACACTGCACCGGTGGCAATACTATGGATGAATTTAATGGCCCTATTTCACTTCGACAGTTGCACCAGCGGCAATCAACTTCTCCTTTATGGAAGCAGCCTCCTCCTTTGCAATGCCCCCCTTTATAACCGAATTATTGGCTTCCACCATCTCTTTGGCTTCTTTTAACCCGATGCCAGTAATTGCGCGAACTTCTTTAATCACGCCAATCTTCTTACCATCGCCAAAGCCAGTAAGAACCACATCGAATTCCGATTGCTCATCTTCGTCTTCCGCCGGTACGGCGCCGGAGGCGGCAGGGGCGGCAGCAACAGTAACGGGGGCCGCGGCGCTAACTCCGAATTTCTCTTCCATAGCTTTAACTAGCTCGGAAACTTCCAGCACACTCATATCAGCAATTGCATCGAGGATTTCTGCAGCAGTCATATTATCTTCTCCTATTCAACAGGCGGCAACAGCAGACAACCTTCGAAGACTGAAGCCGCGTTATCTTTTTTACTTCTCGGCAACACCGAGATCCGTATATCCAGCTTCAATCAGCTTCGGATTTCTTCACTCTAACCGCATCCAGGGTGCGAACCAATTTGGTTGCAACGCCATTCAGGATGAATACGATATACTGAGCCGGGGCCATCATAAGGCTCATCAGTTTCTGAAGCAGTTCCAATCTGCCAGGCAGCTTACTGAAAACTTCAATTGCATCAGCGTCAAAAATCTCGCCGTTAAGAAGTCCGCCCTTGAGGGTAATCGGCATATCCCTTGCCAGATTTAGCATTGCTTTGGCTACCGGTCCGGCCTCATCAGTACAGTATGCGATAGCCGTGGGGCCGATAAAATAGGGATCGACATTATCATGTTTCAGCTGACTAAAAGCTATTTTTGCATAATTGTTCTTTACCACATGAAATTCGGCGCCCGTCTGGCGAAGTGTATTCCTCAGTATGGAAATCTGCTCCACACTGAGGCCACGATAATCTGAAAAGAGGAAACTGCGAACGCCTTCAAAACTACTTCTGAGTGCGGCTACCGCGTCTATCTTATCCTGCTGCACTTTGCGCTCAGTTTTGGCCATCAGTTCTCCTCCTTGTTTTTCAACTTGAGGCCAGGACCCATAGTGCTTGACAAATTGATCGACTTAATGAAATTGCCCTTAACATCCGCGGGGCGTTTCCTGGACAATTCACTGATAAAAGCTTCAATATTATCCCTAACCTTTGAGCTTTCCATAGAAACTTTTCCAACCGGGAGATGAACAACACCTCCCTTGTCTGCGCGAAACTCAATTCTGCCTTGCTTCAATTCACCCACAGTTTCCTTGATATCCATTGTAACAGTTCTGGTTTTCGGGTTGGGCATCAAACCGCGCCGGCCAAGAATGGGCCCCAGGGTTCCAACTCCACGCATCATATCCGGAGTTGCGACACAAACATCGAATTCAAGCCAACCACCCTTAATCTTTTCAACCAAATCCTCGGCGCCGACGACACTTGCACCTGCCTCTTCAGCCTCTTTGGCCTTTTCGTCCTTGGCAAAAACAAGCACGCGCTTTTCAACAGCAAACCGGTGTGGTAAAACGAAAGTTTCACGAACCGAATGACTTTTTTTGACATTGAGTTTAACAGATACGTCCAAAGTTTCATCGAATTTGGCAAAAGCCATTGCCTTGGCAATATCTACACCTTCCTGAATCCCATAAACCTTGCTGATATCCAGTTTTTCAAAAGATTTCCTATACTGCTTACCATGTTTCATATGCCTAGCCCTCCACAGTTACGCCCATACTTCGGGCCGTGCCGGAAATGATATTGATGGCCGAATCAACATCGTTGGCGTTCAAATCCGCCATCTTGGCGTCAGCGATACTCTTCAGCTGGGTACGTGTTATCGATCCCACCTTTGCTTTGTGAGGCTCAGCCGAACCCTTATCAAGGCCGACAGCCTTCTTAATCAGTACCGCCGCCGGAGGAGTTTTAGTTTCAAATGTGAAACTTTTGTCAGCATATACCGAAATCACCACTGGAATTGTAAGCCCCGGCTCAAAATTTTTAGTCCGCTCGTTAAACTGCCGTGCAAACTGTGGAGCGCTTACGCCATGAGGACCAAGTGCAGGGCCAACCGGAGGGGCCGGAGTTGCTTGCCCAGCCGGAACTTGCAACTTGATCAGGGTTGAAACTTTCTTCTTTGCCATTATTCTCTCCTCATAGAAGTGTCATCGCCGCCCAGCCAGGCAAGGCCAATTCATCCCCTATCCACCTGGGAAAAGCTTACCTCCACAGGAGTGGCTCTTCCAAATATTCCAACCATAACCCGAAGTTTGCCTTTCTCCTGATTTACAACCTCTATCGTACCTTTAAAAGTGTCAAAGGGGCCATCAATAATCAGAACCTCCTCACCAATTTGAAAATCTTGCTTCGCATGAACTTTCCTCTCAGTTTTTATGGCGCCAGCCTTCTGCAAAATTGTTTTAGCTTCCTCCACTGAGATTGGCTGTGGTTTTGAATTCTGCATGGTGCCTACAAAACCTGTCACTCCTTGTATCTTGTGAATCATGGCACAGGGGATTTCCCAACCCCTGTCTGGGAGTTCCATCTCGATAAGAATATACCCGGGAAAAAATTTCCTATTCGAAGTTCGCTTCTTTCCATTGCGAACCTCGGTAATCTTCTCTGCCGGCACCTTGATATCCAGAACTACATCGCTGAGATTTTCATCCTCCATTTTCAACCTGATGAGTTTCTCAACCTTATTCTCATGTCCCGTAAAGGTATGGAGGACATACCATCCCTTAGCCATCTGCATTCACCCACCTAAAAGAGCTTGAAGAGACCCAGCAAGGCCTTTGAAAGTACCAAATCAACGAGTCCGAAGAAAAGCGCAAAAATAATAGTCGAAATAATAACAACCTTTGCTGAGTCGGAAACTGAATCTCGGCTCGGCCAAATTACTTTTTTCAACTCTCCATAGCTCTCCGCTATAAATTGCCGGATTTTTTTCATAATTTCACACCCTTTTTCGGCACTCGCAGGCCAGGCAGGACTCGAACCTGCAGCTTCCGGTTTTGGAGACCGGCGCTCTACCGTTGGAGCTACTGGCCTAAAGCTGGTTACTTAATTTTTGTTTCCTTGTGAAGAGTAACCTTCCTGTCCCATTTACAGTATTTATTTAATTCCAACTTCCTTTGGACATTCCGTCTGTTCTTGGTTGTAGTGTAATTTTTTCTATTGCATTCACCACATCGGAGGGCAATCTTATCAATCGCACCTTTTTTTGCCTTCGGCATTTCATCAACCTTCCTGATTCCATACAAGCCTCCGATCGGACTTGAACCGATGACCCCAGCCTTACCATGGCTGTGCTCTACCAACTGAGCTACAGAGGCACGCAGGCAGACGAGTATGATACTCACAGGCTAAGACTTATGTCAACCCAGTAAGACCTCGGCTGATTCACGATATCTTTCATAAACCTCGTTATAAAAAGAAACTCGTTCTTCGACAGGTTCAAAAACTGATTGAGGCTTCGCATAGATGCTGCTTGCTTCCTTTGGAGTCGCAGAGCGACCCAGGGCAACCGAGGCACAACAGGCGCAACCGGCCAGCTCCGCATCCTCAGTTTTCATCGTCAGAAGCCGTTTGCCGCTGATATCGGCCTTCATCTGGTTCCATATTTTTCCCCTTGTCTGTCCGCCGGTAATTCGCATTTCTTTCACCTCCATCCCCACCCCTTCCAGCAGCTCAATACCTCGACGCACTGCAAAACCAATTGCTTCCAAAACTGCTCTACCCATCTCAGCCCTACCATGCCCGGGTTCCAGGTGATGAAAACTGCCGTTCCCAAATTCCCAGAGTGTGTCATCCCTGGTTCCAGGGAAGAATAGAGGTGCCGGACGAGCTGGCGGCACACAGTTTATCTCATCCAGCATATCACCGTAGTTAACCTGCTCCTGACCAGTCAGGTGTCGATACCAGTCCAGAACGCTGCCTGTTGAGGACAAAATCGCTGCAACATTCCAGTATGGTTCCACAGCATGAGGCAAGTCCCGCAAGCGAAAGTCTCCCGACGGCCGCACGGCACAGTAATTGATGCCCTCACTGGTGCCGGCCCTGTCGCAAACCGTGCCTGGTTCCACAGCTCCACTGCCAAGCAGAGACGCCATAAAATCCGAACCGACCGCCACAACCGGCAGGCCCGGGGCAAGACCATATCTGACACTTGCAGCGCCATCGATTCGCCCGGCGATTTCTCCCATTCGCACCATTTCCGGAAACAAACTCCGATTTAGCTCATAGGACTCAAGTTGCTCATCATCCCAGATATAGGGGCGAAAGGAATCATGGGGAAGAGTCATCGTTTTACTGCCAGTCAACCTGAATTGCAGCCACTCCGGGCAGGAGAACAAAATCCGGGTTTTCTCCCGTACATTGTTCTCCATAATCCATTTGGCTTTGGGAAGATAGAAAGATTTTTGATCCTTCCTGCGTATCGAACTCTGGCTAAACCACAAGTCCACCTCGCCCAATGGCTCACCCCGAGCATCGCATGCAAGCAAGGTTGGCCCATTCCCACTCAAAGCCAGCGCGGAGAGTGGACAACTTGGCAATGATTTCAGCGCCTTACCAAAAGCGTATTCCCATTCCTGCGCATAAAAGGAAAATTTCTTCCCTATGCGCGGCACCACCCTGTAGGGTACCGTCGCCTTGGCAATTAAATCCCCATCCTCACTTAACAGTCCCGCTTTTAAGGAACTGGTGCCAAGATCGGCCGCTAAAACCATCAGTCCACTCCCGAAAATAAATCCGGTTCCTGTGGCCTTTCTCTCGCGCGCAGCATCTTCTGAATAATCCTGCTGTTATCCAGAAGCGGAGACACCGATCGATTGTGATGCACCCTGTTAACAGCTTTGGCAAAGAGACTTGACACATCCGCACTTTGGTACCATGGCCTCTCCAAAACAGCCTCCGGCAAATTCACCGCGTTAGTTCCGATTAGCAAGTCGAAGTAACCCTGATTAAAAACCTCATCGAGATAAGAAGCTGCCTCACCAGAGAAAAGAGGCAGGGATACAGTACAGATAATCTTCCTCGCGCCCATACCACGAATCACCTTCATTGCCTCAACCAGGGTTCCTCCAGTACCCAGTATGTCGTCAGCCATGAAGACTGTCTTACCCTCCACATCTCCTAGCAGGCTAACACTCGTAATGTTGGAATGTGACGCATCAGAGGAAATCTTGGAATAATCACGCTCCTTGTGGAGCAAAGCAAGCGGTTTGTACAAGCTGTCAGCAAAGAATTTGTTCCGATCAATAGCTCCGGTATCCGGTGAAACCACCACTAAGTCTTCATTGATTAGATCGATGTGCGAATTTGCTGTCTTGAGTATCTGGTAGGAAGCATGCAAATTTTCCAATACTAAACTTGCGAATGCGTGCTCAATTTCTCTCGAGTGGATATCCAGTGTAATTATTCTGGCAACACCGAGATTCTCAAGAATTCGGCCGATCATGGAAGCACTTAGGCCTTCGCGACTCCTTTTCTTGTGTTGCCGACTGTAGGGATAGCAGGGGAGCACTAACGAAATACGCCTGGCGCCGGCCTGGTGCGCTGCGTCTACAGTGGTCATCAAAGTTATGAGATGGTCGTTAACAGATTGAAAGAGCCATTCATCGCCGATTTTGACGGACGTACTATTGGCTACATCCTGAACAAGATATATGTCCAGGCCCCGAACCGATCGCAAAATCTCGGCTTTGATTTCGCCGTTGGCAAAGCGGGTGAACTCGCAGGGAATTTTGTATGATGGGCTTCGATGTGAATCGGCTGGTCCCACCGTTTTCACCCTGTAGCTAAGCAAATCATCGACAAGGTTCAGATGTCGTTGCACCTCTTCCGGCCCCATACCGTATTGGCGCGCAATGTAACGCACTTTTTTATCAAGACTGTATTGGGAAATTCCGTTTAAATGCGAGACTATTTGATTAGCGAAATTCTCGCCGCCGGGGCAGGCAATTATCCCCAAAGAAGTGGGCTTGGCAGAACTCATCGAGTATGCTTGCTCCGTTCAAACATGAAGTGTAGACAGGCTATACTCAAGTTGCTCCTACAGTCAAGGAAGGTTGGTAATCAAATCACTGGGCTGTCCCCGGAACACACTCTCGCAACGGGCACGGGATGTTGAGGTGACAACAAGAAAGCCGTAAGGCTCCGACTTCTGGTTAATTCGTTCCAGTGGAGGAACAATCCTGCCCACCCCAACCCCCGGCTGATACTGCCCCATTATTCTGACTACCCTGTGGAAAAACCTCCGCTACCCTGCCCCATCTATTTTAAAACTCGAGCGCCAGAAAAATTGTTGACAGCTTATTGGTGGTTTAAGTACTCTTGTTCATCGCGCCTTCCCAAGGTGAGTTGGGAATTTCTCCCTGCCGGTATGTTTTGAGAATTCATCACTCAGCCGAGCTGACTATGGGAGCTGCGTAAACTTCCCAGCATAAGCGGCAGTGTGAGTCTGGACGGGAAAATTAATATGCGTAACCTATTCTACTTGTACTGTCCGATAATGAGAGTTTGTATGTGTAAAAAATTGACGGTCCCGGCACTGCTTCTCGCCACGGTTGTTTTGTCAGTTGCCTCGTGCCAGAGAAAGGAAGACGAGGAAACTATTGCGGTATTCGTGCCTGGGATTCTCGAGGGCAGCCCCTCATATGAGGCGATGAATCTGGGTGTAGGAGAGGCGGCCGGGAATGATTTTCAGGTGCGAGTCATTGAAGGCGGTTTCGACCAGGCCTCGTGGTATAATTCTGTTTTGAGCCTGGCTTCCGAAGGAGACTTCGGACTGATAGTCACCTCCAATCCGGCGATGAGCGAAATCTGCGCGGCGATAGCAGAGTTGTTTCCTAATCAGGCTTTTTTGGTTTTGGATGGCTCAAGTCTGGGAGGGAACAGGATTTCGAATGTTGTATATCGGCACCGCGAGCAGGCCTTTGTAACGGGCTATTTTGCGGGACTTGTAACTATGTCCGAAGAACTTGAGCATTCAAACCCGAATCTAAAAGTTGGGATGATTGTGGGACAGGAGTATCCCCAAATGATGCGAGAGATTCTCCCAGGATATGAGGCGGGTTTGCAAACCGTCAATCCTGGTATCGAGCTTGAATTCAGGGTAATCGGAAACTGGTATGATGCGGAACAAGCCCGGGAGTTGGCGGAAGGACTGTATAATGAGGGAGTGGATGTTATATTGACTATAGCTGGAGGAGCAAACCAGGGAGTTATTTCCGCCGCCAAGAATAACGAGGGATATGTGCTCTGGTTTGATTCGGAGGGAAGTTCACTGGCGCCGGGGATTGTGCTGGCAAGTTCGGTGATTCGCCAAGAGGAGCTAACTAAAATGCTGGTTCGGAACTGGATTGATGGTGAACTGGCACCTGGCACCAGCATGAGAGTGGGTTTTTCGGAAGGTTATATGGATTTCCCCACCGAAAACAAGCATTTCCGTAAATTCGTTCCAGAGTCAATTCAGAAAGAGATGAGACGACTGGTTAGTCAGTTCAAAAACGGCGAGATTGATTTGAGCGCATTGGATGAATGAGCTGTTCGATATAAATCTGACGATGTACCGCGGCTGGATATCACGCATTGACAGATTTCACGAGCTGAATGGTTGAACTTTCCGCGGTTTTAAAGGGAGCAAATTTCACCTGGAAATCTAGTGGTATAGAAGTAGCCCGCAACCTGTGGCTTAACCTGGATGGGGGACAAATTCATGCACTAATGGGCGAAAATGGAGTCGGGAAAACCACTCTGGGCCATATAATCACGGGAGTACTGCAACCAGATTCCGGTATTCTGCAGATTGGCAAAAGACATTACAACTTAAATAAACATAGGGATGGCTTGTTTCGAGAATTTGGATTGGTTCGACAACACTGCATTTGGCCGCCCAACTTTCGTATTCGTGAGGCGGCGTTTCTCGGTAGTAAACCGCACGGTCTGAGAGCTCAGAACAAGAAATTCTCTCAGACTGCTGAGCGTTGGGGCTTTGGCGATATCAATCCTGAAGAACGGGTTGGAAGAATGGATGCCGCTAGCCTTCAGCGTGCACAGATGGTGGTTGCGTTGATGATGGAGGCCAAGTTCATAGTGCTCGATGAACCTTCCTCTGCTTGGGAAGAAGGACATGAGGCCGAATTTTTTGGCTTGCTTGAACTTCTGCGCGCAGAAGGCAGAGCGATTTTACTAATCACCCATAGAATCGATGATGTGTTCAGAATTGCCGATGTAATCACAGTACTGAGAGAGGGAAGAATTGTTGGCACCTGGAATATCGAAGAAATCAGTAAAAAGGGGTTGATTTCGGCAATGTTCGAGGGGGACAAGTTCACTGGACCAGGTTTGTCAATCGATACAAAGCGAGTGATTGGCGGAAAAACTCAACCCGGGAATAACCAGACGCGCATATCCAGAGAAAGTATAAAACCTGTACTGGAAGCTCGAAATCTTGGCCATTCCCGACAACTCAAAGCGATAAGCTTCAAAGTTTTTCCTGGCGAAATTCTGGCCATCACCGGTCTGCGGAGAGAAGGTCTTTCGTGTCTGGAAGATGTGCTTACAGGAAACATTGAATCAGCTTCGGGCGAACTGTTGATTGATTCTGAACCCTGTAGGGGGAGCCTGGAACTGCGGCGAAGAGGCCTGCGCTATGTTCCTTCCGATAAGCTGGAACGGGGTTCGAGTCTCGATTCCACCTTGGCTGAGAATATAATGGCCTTGGAGTCCGCGAAGCTTTCTAAATGTGGCTGGCTCAATCCCGCTCTGTTGAACAAACACGCCGAAACTCGAAAACCCGGGTGGGGTGCTCTTGGAAAGGTGAATCGAAAGCTTGGTGAGTTTTCGGGGGGCAATATTCAACGAGCAATTTTAGCGCGGGAAATTGGCACGGGAGCAAAAGTCTACGTGCTTGTCGATCCGGTTTGGGGGCTTGATGATTTAAGCAGGAAGAAAGTCTATACGCAGATAAAGAAAATTCGAGATAGGGGAGCAGCGATTCTATTACTCGCAACAAACTTAGACGAAGCCCTGGAAATTGCAAATCGAATCGGCGTTATTCATGATGGGCAGTTGCTCGAAATCCGGGATGCCGTGGATTGGAATAAGAACGAGTTGCAAAGAACAATCGCGGGGCTGGGGGTATGATTGGAACCCTAAGAACGATTTCTGCGATTGTGGCAGTGCTGATAATCGTGATGCTGGCCTTATCGGGAACTGGTGGAGGTTTTGTCTCGGGATTTACCGACATGCTATTGGGGCCTTTTATCAGCGCTCTCGCTTTTGGGAACTTCTTGGAAACCGCGGCAAAACTAACCCTGGCAGGTTTGGCGGCATCGATGGCCTTTAGCGCGGGCTGCTTCAACTTGGGGGGTGAAGGACAGGTACTTGCCGGAGGATTAGCCGCCACGGCAGTGGCGATTTATCTTCCGGAGTTACCACGGGGACTAGCGCTTACATTGATTGTAGCGGTGGGATTTTGTGCGGGCGGCATAATCGGAACAATGTCGGGTATACTCAGGGCCAAATGGAGGGTGGATGAGTTGATCAGCACCTTCCTGATTTCTGCGGTTATTGCAAATCTCGGCTATGCATTGCTAGTGGGGCCACTAAGGGATTTAGACAGCTACCTAATCGCCGCCCCGCCCCTCCCCTCGGCTTACCAATTGCTTCCCTGGTGGCCACCTTCCCGCCTGAGCGCGGTTTTGGTATGGGCCGTGCTGCTTACCATGGCAACCCATATATTCCTGCAATTCACAATCTGGGGTTACAGGTGGCGCCTGCGAAAGGCCAACATTGAATTTGCCTCTTATGTCGGCATAAACACCGCATCTATTGCCATTGTATCCCTGGCAGCTTCAGGAGCTCTCTATGGCCTGGTAGGCGCCGCCGCCCTGATGGACAGCGGTCGTGCCATCCAGGGTTTTACCAATAATCTGGGCTGGGATGGCCTTGCAATTGGCTTAGTGGCCGGGAACAGGCCAAGATGGATACCAATTTTTGCCATTGTCTATACTTGGATAATTCTAGGTGCCCAAACCGCGACTGTGAAATCCGGATTTTCTTTCGCTCTCAGCGGGTTGGTTCAAGCTATCATCTTTTTCCTGGTGACAGCCAGGAGGCTTGAAGGGAAGAACATTGCTTGAAACTGTGGCCTCGGTGGCAATTCCGTTTATTCTGGCCGGCCTGGGCGGTCTCCTATCCGAGCAGACGGGGGTTTTAAACATTTCCCTGGAGGGTTGTATTGCCTCGGGAGCTTTTTTTACGGCATTGCTGATTACTCTCGGTGTACCAGCGCCCCTGGCTGTCTGCGGGGCACTGGCTTCCGGCGCTCTGCTTGGTTTACTGCTTTCCGGCATCCATATGGGATTGAAAGCAAATCTGTTCATTGCGGGAATGGGAGTCAATATCCTGGTTCCTTCACTAAGTGGTTTGATTTCAAATGGGGTTTTGGGTCATAAGGGTACCATACGAATAACTGGCGATTACAATTTATCGCCCTTCACATGGTTAATGATACCCTTAACTTTGTTGCTTACCTTCATTATTCACAGGAGTAATTTTGGCATCAGTTTTAGAGCCGCGGGGGTTGCCCCCAGGTTTCTAAGTGAACGGGGCATTTCACCCAACAGAGTTAAAACCTCGGCGCTTTCGATTTCATCGGCTATGGCTTCCCTTGCCGGAGCTTTTCTGGCAATGCGAATCGAAGCCTATGTTCCAGGCATGAGTTCGGGTCGAGGGTGGATTGCGTTAGTGCTGGTTTGGCTTGGATTTCGCCATCCCCTGGGAATTCTGTTTTCAGCCTATTTTTTTTCCTTGATTATAATTATTTCCAATATAACCCTGGGAAATCTCCCCTTTACGATATTGAAATCCCTACCCTATATTGCGGCCCTGACAGCCTTCATAATAGCCAATGCCAGGCAGCACTCAGCCACCAAATATTGAGAGCGCGAGCTGTAGCTTTGCACGCAAAAAAACGGGAAACATCATTCAATCAACGTGGTTTGTTACATCTTGGATTTTCACCCCGGGGAACCGGTTTTTAGAGCCGCCGTTTTTCTCAATAACAGCTGCTGTCGCCTGAATCAATACTCTCTTGAACCAGAAGAAGGAGTGGGTTCATGTTGCAGAAGCATCTTAGCCAAACTCATAAGAGGCAAATTCATTGGTTTGTTTTTTGGTGAGAGTATCTTATCAACACAGTTTGATACCTGCCGAAAATCTGGAATTCTTGCTGCCTGCGGATACGAAATCTCTGAATGAGAGCCCCCTCCTTAAGCTTCTTTGTCGTTTCAAAAAGCAGAAGGCGCTTCTGGCAGTTTTTTCCTGTGTCTCCTTGATTTCCAGCAAATTCTGCCGGTGATCAGTCGATTATCCTCTCATTCTGGCCGACATCCCGGCAAGGATGGAGTTTTCCCGCCATCCTGATTGTCCCGATGAGGTGGTTCCGAGGAGTTGGCAATCCCTTTCTTTGAAGATGAATACTCTCGTTTTTCAATATACTCCATGCTTCCTTGAAGTGTACCCAGGCTGGTCATTACCCCACCTGCTGACAAGCTTTGATTTTGTCTGGGAAACTCGTGCTAATCAAAAAGACAGTAACTTCCCCGTGCTCCTGGAATCTCCAGTTTTCATTTCGAAGAATATCTTGACTTTGGGCTGAGTTTAGCCTCAGGGTATTAATTTAGGGAGTAGCCTTAAATTGGAAAGAAACCACAGTTCCGCCAAGTTTTGGAGACGTTGATGCTTGAGGAACTTTCAGACATCCGACAAATTGAGGGCGATGGTTTTCGACGCTGGTTTGTCGATAAGAATTTGGAATTGATTCTTTGGTACAACGATGCGAAAGAGCTTACGGGATTCCAGATTTGCTACGATAAACTTGCCGGGAATCGCTCAGTTACCTGGAAAAAGCGCATTGGCGGGGACGGCAAACCAAAATCGGTGCTGGTTTCCGATGGTCCTTACAACAAATCCCGGCTCTGTGCCTTGGTGGAGAACAGCATGAGCAATCTGGATGATGGGTTAAGGGCATTTATCCTGGGGCGACTCAAATCACACGGCAAAGAATAAGGGGCAGAATCAATATGCCGCCTTGTCTGCTAGGCTACAAGAGCCTCCAGCGCTGCCGAGATTCTCTTCTGATTTCGTTCATTCTCGAGCACTATGCTGTCTAACGCAATCTGAGCCCGATCGAGGGAGAGATTGCCAGGAAAGCCAATACCGGTTCTCTCTTTAATCGCCGAGAGCGGATCGCGTTCTTTGTAGCAACCTGGATTTTTTGCCACCATCTTGTAAGCATCCCTGAAGGTCATTCCACTTGCAACCAAATCGAGAGCCGCATCGGTGGCGAAAATTTCAGGCTTGAATGATTTCAGCAAATTTTCCTTGTTCACTCTCAGCCTTTCAATAACGAGTGTGCCCGCTTCAACCATTGATTCCAGGATATCGGCAGCGCTCATTGTCGGATCCTTTGTTTCCTGGTAATCTCGATTGTATCCTGAAGGGAGCGCTCGGATGATTCCCTTAATCTGACTACCCTTGGCGCCGACCGATGCGGCTCTGGCTCGCATCAATTCCAATACATCCGGATTTTGCTTCTGGGGCATGATACTCGAGCCCGTGCATAATTCCTCGGGCACGCTGAACCATGCGAACTCAGGCATGGAGTACAGAATTAAATCCTGGGCAAGCTTTGAGAGACTAATCGCAATCTGCTCAAGGATATCTACGAGGCGAGATTCGAATTTCCCCCGGCTAAGGCCGCCATAGGCAGCATTTATCTGCACCTTTTGAAAACCGAGAAGTTTTGCGCAGAGTTCCCTGTCAAGTGGCAGTGAAGTGCCAAAACCCGCGCCAGAGCCCAGCGGGCATTGATCGAGAAAACAGAAAAGACTTGAAAGTGCTTCGAGATCGTCCAACAGGAGTTCGGCAAAACCTCCAGCCCAGAGACCCACTGAAGAAGGCATCGCGGCTTGCATATGCGTACGCCCCGGCATTGGTATGAGCCTGTGCTCCTGTGCAAACTCTATCAAGCGTTGAACAAGCACGGCCATTTTGGAGACTAGATTGAGTTGATAGTCGCGCATCCAAATACGCATTGCGGTTAGAATTTGGTCGTTTCGGCTTCGTCCAAGATGGATGTTTTTGGCATCTTCTCCAACTAGCTCTACGAGGCGGTTTTCGATTGCAGTGTGCACATCTTCATCTGAAATGCTGATGTCGAACTCACCCCTTTGCTGTTTGAGCAATATGGTTTTCAATCCAAATTGAATACTTTTGAGTTGCTTCGCTTCTATAAGACCCACTGCTGCAAGCATTTTTGCATGAGCCACGCTTCCAAGCACATCGGCCTTAACGAGACGACTGTCCAGAATATAATCGTTTCCAACAGTAAATTTTTCAATTAGGCCATTGATTTCTATTCCTTTAGACCACAGTTTACTCACACCAAACCCTCCAACCTCTGTTTCATATCCAATTCTGCCAAGCCAACCCTCAGATGGCGGATGTTTTGTCGATGTGCCCTCAGCACAAAATCGGCAAATTATATATGTTTGTATTCCAAAATTGTTCTAAGATAATTATCACCAATGAAGAGCTATGACAATGCACATTATCGAAGATGAAGCTTTCGGATCTTACATTCAATCCGACCTGGCAGATTTCATATCGCTTTCACTGCTGATATCAAAACTTTCCCCTGACAAAATTCCAAGACACATGGTTGCTCGAATTCTTCTTGAAGCATCCAAATGCGAAGAATTACTCGATGCCTTTGGCGCTCCTAGAAATAAGTATTGGGCTCCCGTACGCATGGCGACCGCCGTAGCAAAGGCTTTCAGTCGGGTTATTTACAACATGTTCCATATATACTATTCCGCCAAAGGATACAATTTGCTGGAAGTGGAAGGTGATTTCATTTCCGCTACACGGGAATCGTTGTTTTCACTGCTCAAAGTTTTTGTGAAGGCATCAGGCCACTTCATAAAAGTTGTGAAACGTATGAAGCTTAATAAAATGCCTGTTCCCGCAACAGAATACAGGTTCAACAATACGCCAATTGATGGAAAACTGAAGGCAAATCTACGCCGTAAAACTGCTGAGAATCCGCGGGATACAGCGGTTTTTCTTGCAACCAGCTTTCTAAATCTAGCTGAAGAATGCAATTGGCTCGATGTTCATAAGAAATTGAAACCCGGACAGTATCATAGTTGCATACCGGACACAATAAATGAGGTTAGGTTGCGGCATGTTGCAAATGACTTTCATAATCTTCAGTCGACATACGATACCTATCTCTCGGCCTCAGATATTGCTGAGTCCGATGAAAATTTGCCCGTTATGAGGGGTCAGATAACCGTCGTGTTCCACCTGCTGGACACAGTTGTAACGTTGGTTCACTTTTATGAACGACATTCACTTTCAAATTGGAATACCAGTCTGGAGTCGTCTATTGAAAACAAAAAGCTGCTTGCAATTATAATCGAGTATTTCATAGCTTTCACGGATAAATACGTTGTTGCGACTCAGGAGCTTTGCAGAAATGTTTTGAAATCCTACGCTATTCAAGGCGAAATTGAAGTGCCCATTCCTAATTACCGCGGTTTTCATGTTCGCCCTTCCACACTCATCGCAAAAATAATCATTCACTACGGCAGCGAAGTAAGAATGAAACTGGATGGAACCATCTATGATGCTTCATTGCCTTTGGAACTTTTCCGAGCTAACGAAGAACTCAATCAACGAAAAAGAGAAGCGGTAACCAAGTATTCCCTGGACCATAAGCTCGTAAAAAATGATGCCGGTGCAAGCTATGAGGCTCCTCTGATGAAGAGGATTCTTAGGGCGGTATTTCTGGATCTATTAGAAAAACAAAAAATAATGATTTATGATAACGACTATTCATTCGACGATATAGAACTACATATGAACGAAACATTGGCTGAATTCATTAAACGAGCCATCGTTTTGTACCTGGCCATGGGTAAAATAGACATCACAAGTGGAGATACTGTGTGCTTTCAGGGTGATTCCAGGGTTCTCGAGGATATTAAAACGCTGGCAGATAGCGGATATGGTGAAGATAAGTTTGGCAACAATGTTGTGCTGCCCAAAAGCCTTTCCTACCTTAAGAGATGAAGCAGTGGAATAGAAATGTTGATATATTGTTTCCGACGTGTCAGCTCGGCTATGTTATTCGTATTACTGCTTTCCACCGCTGTTTCGGCCCAAGAAGAAACCCGTCCGATTCGGGTTAGTGCAATTATAATCAGCCCTGAATCACACCGAGAGGAAAAACTCGAAGATGTGATTAAGGCTTCTATATTTGCACAGTTGAAATTGGATGGGTTCATACCTGGCGAATTGAGCAGCTCTGATTACATCATAAAAATCTCGTATGAGATTATCGGAACTGACATCTCAATATCGTTCGAAACGAAACGAATCAAATCTAATGGGAAAGAAATAGTCAACAAGGTTAAGTGGGAGGGTCCACTCTCCTTGAACTTGGATACCGAAATCCAAAAAGTTGTACATACGCTCATTACTCGGCAAATAGAAAAAACAGTTCAAGAAGAGGAGAGAGAGCCGAAAAATAAGTGGAGTCTAAACCTGGGCCTTTCAGGATTTGTTCCGGTGGGCGAGTCAAATCAGATTGTAAAACTGGGTATTGGGGCTTATGTGAACTTCGGCTACACAATATTGCTGAAGAAAACCTCGTTAAATCCGAGCTTCAAAGTTGGTTTAATCTGGATTCCCACCAAATCTATTTGTTCCGGTAATTCCACCTGTCCCAGCATTACGATGGTTCCGCTGGTGGCTGAAATCAAGTTCTCATATGCTTTGAATCAGAAGTTGCATCCTTATCTCACAGGCGGATTCGGAGGAGTCTGGCTATTCAGATTTGTCCATAGCGATAAAGAGTCTCAGGCAAATATGGTTCCCTATGCTGATGCGGCGCTTGGGATTGACATCAGGCTCGATGAAGTAGTTGGCATATTTGTGGAGGCAGGGTTGAATAATGCATTCGAGAGAGTTGGCACCATAATCTCTAACATAGGGAATCTTACCGGAATCACGTTGAATATCGGAATAGGACTTTAGTTGCTTAGTCGCCATCAATCGGCAAGCTATGGTTTCAGTTCCAACGTCAATATATTTATCTCTTCTAGAAATTCTCCGTATATCTGCTCACGGATTTCGTCTGTCTCCAGGGCGTTCGCCGATTCTACAAAGCTATCAAGAAGCAGATGGGTTGAGGATTTCAAGTCGGACTTGATTTCCAACTTGTCACTCAGCAGAGAAGCAATGTGCGCGGAGTTATCACGATTATTCTCGAACACCGCATTATACTCGGCATCGTAATGATTCTTGAGTTCATCCAGCGCATGCAGGAAAGCAGACAATCGTTCCTCCAGGATTCTACTCTCTTCAGCGGCTTCAGCGAGGGCCTCATTTCTTGCCGATTCCAGATCCTCCAGGCCGAATATTGATTCCTCATCAGTAAGAAGCCTGACTTCCGCGTCATCGATAGCTTCTTCTAAACTGACCAATCGTCTGATAGCTGTTATAAAAAAGCTGTTTACATCCCGATTGTTGCGAACTACCTCGCTCTGTCTTATTCCAGGTTCATTGAGATACGTCTCCAGTGAATTAAGCGATTCAATGGTTTCAGCGGGGTTTCTCTCGTTCCAATTATCGTTCACCCTCCCATAATAAGCCGCAATTTGGGCGCGAATTCCATCTTCGTTTACTCTGCTTTCCTGAAGCTCTTCCAATGTTCGCAAAGCCTCTGAATACTCACCTCCCGCAAGAGATTGAATCTCGGATTCCAGGCTTGCCATTTCCGCTTTGAGGCGCTCAAGCTCCGCATCATAATTGCTAATTTGAACCTCATACAAGCTGTGCTGCGCATCAAGCTCAGCAATACGGCTTCCATACTCATTCTCCAAACGAACCTTGAACTCAGCCAGTCTTATCTCCATCTCTTCTTGCGCTGCTGCCTCGTAATTGGCCATATCTCTCTTCAACCGATCCCCAGAAATTCCGGAGGCAATCAGTCTTATCCGCTCGGCTTCCTGAGCATTTCCAAATTCTGTCCGCAGATTTTCCTCCTGCATTCTCAGCCTTTGCTCAATTTCTTTTTCAACACCGAATCTCTTCGATTTAACGCTCTCTAATTTCTCGCGAATCTCCTCAAGTTCTTTGTCCTTGACAGCGAGTTCAGCTCGGGCCTCTTCCCGCAGTCGCTCTACAATCAAACCTTCGTTAGAGATAATACCAGTTGAGATTAGAGTTCCTGAAACGCGCTGCGCCCCAAAGATTTTCCATATGAGCAGAGAGCCGGCCCCTAACAACAGAAACGCCCCGACATTCATCCAAAAAGGAAGCTGCGACGAACGTTTTTGCGCCCCCAATCGCGATTTCTCAAGCGTCACCTTCTTCATGAAACCGGAATCACTGTCAAAGCCCATTGATAGAGCTTCACCGCTGGAATTCTCTCGCTCTCGTACCAGAGTCTCTTCAATTGAGTCCAGAATTTCCTGCCTCTCCTCCGGTGAGATTTCATGCGTTGCCTCGCGTTCCGGGGCGTTGGAAAAAACGGTTTGATTAGTACTGTTATTCTGATTCAAATCATTCATTTCACTACTCCACTGTTTCTGCTATATTAAAACAGAAATGAACATTCGTCCAAAAATAATATTCGTAGTGCTGCCTTTAATTACAGTTCCATTGGCACTGGCTGCTTTCGTTTCTTATCTATCGGCCAAATCCGGCATTACAACCGTTGCCTCCAACCTGCTCCAATTCAAATCTCAAACTCTGAACAACTACATAGAATCCCAGTGGAACCTACTGACATCGAACAATCTGGAAGATAAACCTCAATATCAAAATGCCGCAAAGGAAGCCGTCTCCGGATTCGCCAGGAGTCTAATACGTTCCCCAACCGAATTGATTTTTTCAATTGATTCATCGGGAGGAATTGTGATGACCACTGACGCCAATCCGCCGAAATCAATTTCCAATCCACTAAGCAAGGCAGTTACCGAAATAAAGACTCCGGATTCTGCTCTCGGCGAAAAATTGACAGATTCTCTTATCGTCGATAAAATTCGCCGAATAGCCTACTCCCAATACTTCAAACCGTGGGAATGGACTGTCTACGTAAGCGAGGAATGGAACACCTTCTACGGCCCGGTAACCCGCAATAGCATCATTATCGGGATTATAGCTGCCCTCTCTCTCAGTCTCTCCCTGGTTCTACTGGTTACAGCCACCAAGGCAGTCACAAAACCTCTAGAGGGAATGACCAAGTCAATTGAGCACATTACCCAAACCATGAACCTTGAAACCCAGGTTCCCATCTTGTACAACGACGAAATCGGTCGATTGGCCCACTCTTTTAATCAAATGATAGTTAATCTCCGCAAAGCCAACGAGGATGTCAAAAGCTTTGCCCTGCGCAGTGTCATAGCCAGAAGAAATGCCGTCAAAGCCCAGATAAGAGCAGAAGAGGCAAAAGAGCATGAACAGAGTCTCCGTGTGCTATTCCAAAAATACGTGCCCCAGTCGATTATAGACAAAAACATTGAACGTATTGGCAAGGATCTCCTGATAGGAGAATATCAGCAAGTATCAATCCTAATCTCCGATATTCGCCAATTCACCTCAATCACCGAGAGTATGGAACCCAGTCAGCTTGTTGACTCCCTCAATCGATACTTCGAAAAGATGGTGGATATAATTGATAAATATACAGGCATCACCGATAAGTACATGGGCGATGCAATCATGGCCCTCTTCGGAGTTCCTGAAAAAGGCGAAAACGACATATTGAACTGTGTTCGGGCCGGAGTCGAGATGTTATCTCGCCTTGAAATCTTCAATGAAGAGCAAGAAGAGCACAAGATTGGCAAATTCGAGATTGGAATAGGTATACATTACGGCCAAGTTACCGCCGGCAATATAGGTTCGGACAAGAAAATGGATTACACAGTAATCGGCGAACCTGTGAATATCTCTTCGCGACTTGAAAGTCTCACTAAGCATTATCAGATTCCACTAATCATCTCGGACAAAGTAAAGTACTCTCTGGGTGATAAGTTGGAAACTCTTCTGCTCGACAAGGTGCTGGTTCTTGGCAGCACCAATCCCATAAGCATATTCACGGTGGCAGAAACATTGGGGGAGGAAACTGTAAACATGTGGGAAAGCTTTGAGAAGGGCCAGAGATTCTACTTTGAGGGTGATTTTTCAGAGGCAAAGAAATGTTTCCAGGCTGCTCAGACAAAATATCCCGACAATGGCTTACTCAAGGTATTTCTCGGTCGCAGCAATGAATTCCTCATGAATTCGCCGCCTAACTGGAATGGAGCTTTCCGTCACGAAACCAAATAAAATCTAAGCCCTGGAATTTTTGGCAAAGCTGATTCCTTTCCCATCCGCTTTCACAACAATCTTATCATTTTCGATGAATTCCCCTGCCAACAAAAACTGGGCCAGAGGATTTTCAACCAGTTCCCGTAAGGCGCGTCGAAGTGGTCGTGCACCGAAGGCCGGTTCATATCCTCTCGCACTAATTAGTTTTTTAGCATTCTCTGTCAATTCCAAGGCAATGTTTTTCCCGGCGAGGCGCCTGGCAAGATGGGCAATTTGGAGTTCCAATATCTGGTGAATTTGCTCGAGACCAAGGGATTCGAATATAATTATCTCATCAATACGGTTTAGAAACTCAGGTTTGAATGTGGCCCTGACGCGCTCGTTCAGAGCGGCCCGGGTGACATCATCCACTCCTCTTTCCAAAATCACATCCGAGCCCAAATTGCTAGTCATAATTATTATCGAATGGCGAAAATTCACCACCCGGCCCTGACTGTCGGTAAGGCGCCCATCGTCCAGCAGCTGAAGCAGTATGTCGAATACATCCGGGTGAGCCTTCTCTATTTCATCAAACAGCACCACCGAGTATGGGCGTCTTCGCACCGCCTCTGTCAGCTGTCCTCCTTCGTCATAGCCAATATATCCCGGCGGGGCCCCGACTAGCCGTGACACCGCAAACTTCTCCATGTACTCACTCATATCGATTCTAGTAAGCGCGCTGCCGTCGTCAAACAGAAAAGTCGCAAGAGTTCGGGCCAATTCAGTCTTCCCTACCCCCGTTGGACCAAGAAATATGAAAGTGCCAAGAGGTACTGAAGGATCTGATATACCGCTTCGATTGCGTCGCACAGCGTTGGCTACAGCTGCGAGCGCGGCATCCTGGCCTACTACCTGTTTTCTCAGAATACTCTCAAGCTTCAGATATCTTTCTCTATCGGAAGTCAGCATCTTGGCCACCGGAATTCCAGTCCATGCCGATATCACACAAGCAATATCATCCTCTCCAACCTCTTCCTTAATCATGCTGTTCTCACCCTGCAACGCTTTCAAACGCTCGAATTTTCCCTCGAGCGACTTTTTTGTTGCAGGAAGCTTGCCATGAAGAATTTCCGCGGCAAGGCCCAAATTACCCTCCCGTTCGGCAATGCCTGCCTGGAGATTTAATTCTTCCATTCTTTGCTTGATTAATCTAATCTCTTCGATTGCTTTCTTCTCGTTTGTCCATCGAGTTCTCAAGGCATCCCGAGAGGCAGAAAGATTAGCCAATTCTACACCTAAGTCCTTAAGACGCTTCATGGAAGCGGCATCATCCTCTCGTTCCAAAGACTTCTTCTCGATTTCGAGCTGCAATACACGCCGTTCCAATGTGTCCAGTTCTGTCGATTGGCTCTCAATTTCCATCTTGATTCGACTAGCGGCCTCATCCACTAAATCGATAGCCTTATCGGGAAGGAAGCGGCCAGTGATATAGCGTTTGGAAAGCGTGGCTGCTGCAATCAAGGCCTCATCGCGAATCGTAACACCATGATGCACCTCATATCGCTCCCTCAAACCGCGCAGAATTGAAACAGTATCCTCTACCGAGGGCTCGTTCACCATCACCTGCTGGAAGCGTCTTTCAAAGGCGGCGTCCTTTTCAATGTATTTGCGATACTCATCCAAAGTGCTCGCGCCAATGGCATGCAACTCGCCGCGAGACAAGGCCGGCTTGAGCAGATTCGAAGCATCCGTGCCTCCTTCACTGGCCCCCGCGCCCATCACCGTGTGCAGCTCATCGATAAACAAGATGATATTTCCCGAACTCGAACTTACATTCTTAATCACCTCTTTCAAACGCTCCTCAAATTCCCCACGGAATTTCGCTCCCGCAACTAAAGAACCCATGTCGAGACTGAGCAACTGTTTCTCTTTCAATGAATCCGGAACATCGCCAGCCACGATTCGACCGGCAAGTCCTTCCACGATGGCAGTCTTACCAGTACCAGGTTCGCCAATCAGCACCGGGTTGTTCTTTGTTCGTCGACTCAACACCTGCATTATCCGTCTCACTTCATTATCCCTGCCGATAACAGGATCGAGTTTTCCTTGAAGTGCCAGTCGCGTTAGATTTACCGTATATTTTTCGAGAGCACGGAATTTACTCTCAGGATACTGATCATTCACCTTCAGATTCCCCCGAACTTCTTTCAACGCTTTCAGGAGGGAATCGTGTTTAATCCCATGAGTTTCCAGAAGCTTCGCCATTGCTCCGCTTTCGGATATCATAGCCAATAGCAGATGCTCAACAGAGATGTATTCATCTTCCAATTTACCCATTTCTTTTTCGGCCTGTCGAAGCAAGCTCGTCAATTCCGGACTCATGCTCGTCTGCACAGTTTCACCGTAAGCACGCGGCTTTCTTTTCAGGGCTCTTCCCAGCTCTTCCTCTAAAGACTCTATGCGCACTCCCATCCGAGATAGCAAATGCGGTACAATCCCATCCTCCTGGCGAACCAGGGCATTGAGAAGATGCTCGACGTCCAACTGATTATGTCCGAGTTCATCAGCAATCTGTGCGGCCATTCCCAACGCCTCGCGGCTCTTTATCGTGTAGCGATCCTGCATCATTTTTATTCGTCTCCCCTCATAAGATAACTAGCAATAGCAGGATTCAGCAAATATGATGGAACTATGGTAAATAATGAGAAAATTGTTGTGCTTCTAGACTGTTTTACGCGCAACGACGCCCAGGCCGCACTTGCCGCCTTCGAAAACTCCGGAGGGGATGCCTCGAAAATTATAGTGGCGCCGATTACTGAACTAGTCGCCAGGCAGAATACGGGCGAGGCAGTAGCGGCCATAGCCGGGGGTCGCTGGCCTGGCGGAACCCCAAGAGTCGGCGCCAAACCCGGCGCTCTAATTGCCGGGGCCACTAAACACGATGCCGTCACATTGATGCGATGCTTTAAAAGCATCCTCGGTCCAGATGCCGATCCAGTGTTCGCAATGATAACTGAAACCGGAATGGGCTGGAGCATTGAGGAATACCTTGCACATATCCGCAAAGAACACAACTACATGAAAACCACCGATCCATCGACAGACCCGGATATGAAGGAGGTAGATTGAAGCCGCGGCGGGAAGACAACTGATGGGCCCTCATCATATATGAGAATCACAAAAAGAGGCGCCGCCTGTAAGATAACATCTTGCCGGCCGCGCCTAAAAAAGAATTCGGTGTTCGGGGAAAGGAGGAAAACCCGCACCCTATTTACATACCAAGACCATCGGCAGTTAGAAAGGTTACGCAATATAACTTTTTTCGTTTCTCAAAAAAATCTCTTCCAAAACGATTAATTGCCGGGTTTATTCGATATCGCGAAAGCATTCCTGACGCTTTGCATCGGCAACGTGGCGATGGATTCACTCCTCATCATACAGCCTCGCGTCCCCGTACCGGGTGTCTCCTACACAGGGCCATTGTGAACACCGCTCCAAAAAGTCTGATGATAAATCGAACTCGCGCAAACTATAACGGTGGTTTGCCCACTGTCTTCCCGCACTGATTTCTCATAAATACGGACAAAACTCCCTATCCCTGTTGATTCTTCCCGCTTCATGCCGGATGATGAGGGTTGTTAACTTCAACTCGATGGAATCCATCGGGGCAGCAAGGTTGACATAGGAGCCAGATACCCTGCCGACATTGCACACTACCTTTCGAAATCTTTTCCGGAAAATGATTTCGGTTTGGTTTTTCCACTGGCGGCTATTGGATTGATGCTGCACGCCTCATACAGAAGTTAAGCAGTTGGTAAGTATGAGCCTAAGCGAGTTGGATTGAGCAAAGCTGTGCATCCCGCAAGTATTTCAGAATAAGGCGTTATTTGAGAAATTGTTAATCCTCGGCAGGGTGCTTAGCGGATTCAAATCTAACCGATACGGCAAATACTCCGGCAGTTATCTGCTTCTTCCATCAAAAGGCTTGCATTCGAAGACGTGGAGACAAGGCAGCTATGAGAATAAATCCCAACATTTCCTCAATGGAAACCTATGTTCCTGGTCGAACCATCAAGGGCGCGATAAAGCTTTCCTCGAACGAGAATCCGCTGGGTCCCTCCCCGCTTGCGCTGGCGGCTATAAAAGATAGTCTTTCCGAAATTCACTCTTATCCCGATGGCGCCTGTGTCGAGCTGCGCTCCAAACTTGGGGAGCTTTGGAAACTCGACGCGGATAACATTCTGGTGGCAAACGGAAGCGACGAACTGCTTGTCCTACTCGCGGCAGCCCTCATCAACTCAAGTTGCAATGCGGTTGGCGCTCGCCAGACTTTTAGCCAGTATCGATATGCGGTGCGATTATTTGGTGGCGAGATGCGCGAAAAACCACTTATTTCAGGGTTTTATGACTTCTCAGGAATGCTGGATTTGATTAATTCAAATACCAGGTTGATTTTCTTGTGCAACCCAAATAATCCGACAGGCACCTATCGCAACAGTCGGGAACTCGAAGCCTTCCTCCGTAAGATTCCCGCTGGCATCGTGGTTGCGCTGGACGAGGCCTACGCGGATTTCGCCGACGCAAATGATTTTCCAGATTCAAGAAGATTACTGGTTGAGTTTCCAAACCTGCTAATACTCCGCACTTTTTCAAAAATTTATGGCCTTGCCGGACTCAGAGTTGGCTATGCCGTTGCTCGGCAGGAGCTTATCAGCGGTCTCGCCAAGGCTTCCATGCCCTTTAACGTGAATTCTCTGGCACAAGTGGCCGCCCACGCCGCTCTAGCCGACACAGAGCATCGAGAGAGCACCTTGAAGCTTGTTCACACGGAAAAAAGATTTTTGGAGGCCGAGTTAAACAAACGTGGAATATTCAACTTCCCCACCCAGGCAAATTTCATCTGTTTCGGGTTGGAGTGGGAAATCAGCGAAATCTGGGAATGGATTGCCAGAAAGGGAATCGCACTGCGAGGGCTTCAATCCTTTGGTTTGCCAAAAATGGCACGCTATACCCTGGGCAGCAGAGTGAATAACCAGACTTTGATAAAAATCCTGGATGAACTATCTACCCGATAATTCTCATACCGGGTATTAATCGCAACAGCATTACCCTGTCTACTTCTCATCGCTCTTATCCACGGCTTCTACGATTGATTCCTAATGGACAAGCGGATTACAAATCTACTGATTTTCCCTCTTCCTGCCATCGGTTGGCTAATTACCAAGCCGTGCAGGAAATCACGGTTGACTCTTTCTGTATGAGCCTGTACCCTATGAAAAATACATATATCGCAGGGTAGAGCAGCTGGCAGCTCGTCGGGCTCATAACCCGGAGGTCGTAGGTTCGAATCCTACCCCTGCTAAAAGGCCAAGTCCGAGTAAGGCACCATGCCGTGGTTCCTATCGTAAATTATCTCAAGTAACGGCAGTGTCTGAATTTATTACAATCAGAATTCTGGGAGCGGGTGGAATTGGCAGTTTCCATAGCCGTTCTCCTTACATTGTGCATTGCCCTAAAGGGCAGTTTTCAACTTCTTTGAAACCAGCTCTATCCAGATTCTCTCCGTTTGAAGCGTCTATCGCTTCTTGTAAGAAGGTGTAAGGCTGCGGGAGCCAGAGCAATGAAACTCTTGTTCATAATCAATCTCCTTGGCACAGGTTAATATACCCTGCTGTTTCACGCAGCAAGGCGGTAAACGTTAATTCTGCTTGGAAAAAGAGCTCTCGGACAATCGACAGCATTCCCGTTTGGTTTGTACCTCCACTTCCAGACAGTCTTGGCTATGCGCCCGATGTTGCATATGCTAGCCTATCCACTTGAGTACTTGCAGCCTTTGGAGTTGCTGGGAGGTGCAGCATATGAAAGATGCTCCGCTTCGGTCTTTGGTGCTGATAGCAGCTTTCACCGCGCTGATTATAGTGGGGGCGATTTTCAGTTTTCCAGCACCGTGGAATCCGGTGGTGCCGTTCACCTTATCCACACTGTTTGTAATCCTGGCGGGATTGATGCTTGGGCCATGGCGCGGGGCGGCGGCAGCAGGGATGTATCTTTTCCTGGGAATTCTGGGCCTGCCTGTATTTGCGGGGGCTAGAGGGGGAATTCAGATACTAATCGGACCAACCGGTGGTTTTCTTATCGGTTATCCCCTGGCAGCGATACTTGCCGGGCTGATTGCAACTCCCCACACTCTGTTTTTCTACATCCTAGCATCATTTATTGGCTCGATCGCAATTTATATTCCGGGTTTGCCCTGGATGCACTACCAGCTTACAGGCATCGTTGAAGACTGGAGCTGGGTATCAACCTGGACAAAGTATACCCTTCCCTTCTTGATAGGCGATGCAATCAAGGCCCTTGCCGCTGCTGCCATCGCGTATTCTTTTAAGGATAGGATTGCTTGAGATTACCCATTCTCGAACTGCGCTCGGTTACGCACCTTTTTGCCAACGGTATCTATGGACTTCGCAATGTCAATTTGAGCATCGCCTCAGGTAGTTTTGTTGTTTTAGCGGGAGCGAATGGCAGCGGTAAGACAATTCTGATGCGGCACTTAAACGGACTGGCGAAGGCCACCACTGGCAGCGTGCTGCTTGATGGAGTCAATATCCTGGAAAACCTTGCAGAGACACGCAGGCGAGTGGGATTGGTTTTTCAAGATCCGGACAGTCAACTCCTACGGGAAACCGTAGCAAGAGATGTGGCATTCGGCCCGGAAAATCTAAGGCTGAAGCGGGCGGAAATTAACCGACGCGTTGCCGACGCCCTTGCCGCTACTGGGCTTGTGGGTTTCGACAGAAGACGACCACATAGTCTTTCGGGGGGCGAGAAGCGTCGCCTGGCGGTTGCGGGAGTACTCGCGATGTATCCTGATGTATTGGTATTAGATGAACCATTTACCGGTTTGGATTGGAGGGGTTCGGCCAGGCTCATTGAAGTTCTATTGAAGCTTCACGCCGCCGGCAAAACAATATTGCTGATAACTCATGATTTGGATAAGATGCTTGCCCATGCAAACCGGCTGGTTCTGATGGAAGCAGGGAAGATAACCGCCGACGGCAGGCCCGAAAAACTGATTTCCAAGGTGGAAAACCATGGAGTTCGACGCCCGCCGGGGACAATCCTCTCGATGACCTGGGCAACATGAAGAAGTCGAAAACAAGTATTCCAAATGAGAGGCCGGGGAAAAGAATACTCAGGATGAGGTGAACTTGAGAGAAGTTATTTTTTTTCATTTTCGCTATGGCACAAGTTTGATGCACCGTCACGATGCAAGATTGAAACTGCTTGAACTGCTTGTTTGGAGCGTGCTGGTGCTGATAGCCGAATTGCCTGTGATAGCGCTAATTGGGTTGATGATGGTGCTGATGCATGTGGTAGCTGGAACGAAACTGGCAACGCTGTATCGGCCCTTGGGCTTCTGGCTGATTATGGCAATTGCGATGGTAACGATGGGGGGCTTGAGTGATGTGGGGCCTCAACTGAAGCTCGGTACAAAAACCCTGCCCGTAGGTAAGAATGGTTTGATTGCGGGAGTACTGCGTTCAGTCAGACTGCTCATTTTGCTTCTAGCCGCCGAGTTACTGGCTGCTACGACCGATCCCTGGGATTTGGCAGCGGCAATTCGCAAAATTTTTTTCTTCCTGCCGGTAAGATGGCGAGGCGGCTTAGCTACTGCAATCTCGCTTACTTTGGCTTTTATTCCAATGATTCTGGATGAGGCCGCGACTGTACGAGATGCGGCTCTGTGCAGGGGCTTGCGGAGACGAAGCAGGAAATGGACAGGAAGAACTGGAGTTTTTAGAAGAGTGGCCGAGCACATTTATGGAGGAGTGTTCCGACGAGCCCTGGTTCTAAGCCTGCCAGTGGCCAGCGCAACTTTGAGAAGGGCCGATTTCTGTGCCGAGGCTCTTTTATCCAGGTGTTATGTGGACAATCCTGCCTCTGTGAAATCGAAACTGACGTTGTCTGATTTACTGCTTGCTCTTATACTGATTGCTCTGCCCCTTGTATTGACGCTCTTAGGAAAATAGACGGTTGGAAAAAACGCAGCCTATGAAGCTACGGTTAACTTCATCTTGCTTCGATAGAATCATTTTCATTATCATCCGAAGCTTGGCCAGAGTGCAGGAAGTTAGGTGTGCCGCAGCGAATGATGATGTTCGAGAGCTGTGGAAAACTGGCCGTGAGCGGAGGGGTGACTGCTTCTGACGATGGAATAAAACGGCCGACGCCGGAAGTAGCCTTCCAATTTTCGGTAAACTTCAAGGGGTGTTTGTTGATGAGACGAAATATTGTGCATATTGGGGCAGGTCAGCTTCGTTATGAGATTCGGGAAATTGTTCAGACGGCCAGGTTGTTTACTGACTTGGGTGTGGAGATTATCTGGGAGAATATAGGAGATCCGGTTCAGAAGGGCGAGCCGGTGGCGGAGTGGATTAAGAGAATTGTAAACTCACTGGCAAAAGAAGATAGCAGCTACGGATACACAGATTCGGCGGGCAATCTCGATACTCGGTCTTTTCTGGCAGAGGAAGTAAACAAGAGGGGCGGCACCCAGGTTGGCGCGGAGGATATTCTCTTTTTCAATGGGCTCGGAGATGCGGTGTCCACCTTGTTCGCTCATCTGCGAAGGGAGGCTCGGGTTCTGGGCCCTTCGCCTGCCTATTCTACTTTTTCCTCGGGAGAGGCTTCGCATTCGGGTTATGAGCATCTCACTTACAGGCTGGATCCGGAAAACGGTTGGCAGCCAGATCTTGAAGACATTCGATTAAAAGTGAAATACAACGATTCGGTGGCAGGCATTTTGCTGATTAATCCGGACAATCCAACAGGTGCGGTTTATCCAATTTCCACATTGGAAGCTATTATCGAGGTGGCTCGTGAACACGATCTTTTCGTACTATGCGATGAAACTTATGCAAATATCATTTATCCGGGAATAAAAACCGCGGCACTGAGTCAAGTGATTGGAAGTGTGCCGGGGATTGCATTCCGCAGCATTTCCAAGGAAATACCGTGGCCTGGTGCTCGTTGTGGCTGGATGGAGGTGTTTAATCAGGAGAGAGACGAAGTTTTCCGCCGCTATATCACGAGTCTCCTGGATGCGAAGCGTTTGGAAGTTTGCTCCACAACGCTCCCCCAGATGGCAGTGCCCAAAATTTTCTCCGACAGCCGTTATCCGGGCCACCTCGAAAGACGCGCGGCGATGTTTTCCAAACGAGCCGATGAAGCAGTATCCATACTTTCAGGAATTCCGAAGATTACCGTTCAGAAACCGGGCGGCGCCTTCTACCTGACGGTTGTTTTCAACCAGAAACTCCCTACCGGTGAATTGCCTCCAATTGCGAACTCAGCCGTGGCCGCCAAGGTGGAAGCGCTTGCCAGCAGCGTGGCTCCCGACAAGCGTTTTGTTTACTGGCTTTTAGGCGCGACGGGTATTTGTTCTGTGCCGCTAAGCGGTTTTTGCAGCCAGCTCCCGGGATTCCGAGTAACCCTCCTGGATAATGATGATAGAAGGAGAGTTTCAACCTACCAGCTCCTTGCAGAGGCCATCAGAACCTACCTTCAGACTTCCAACTTCATTCGCAACGAATCGTATTCTGACGACTTCCAAAGGGAACCCTGTCTCGCAGAAAAAAACAACTCAGCCTAACCGCAGAATCGAGCTCTACGGCAGAAATCCATAGAGCACCCCCGAATTTAGACTCTTGTTTTTTTTAGCGGAGGCCTGTATTTTGTTTGTAATCGCGTCTTAGTGGAGATACAACTCGCTGCCGTGGGCTGATGGAGGGGCAAAATGCGGTACCGCGGCGTGATTTGATTCGGAACTGAAGAGATGAGCCTCAAGTCAATCTGAGGTTAGATAAGGAATTTGAAATGGCAGAAAATTTGACGACGGAGACTTTTAAAGAGAAAGTGTTCGACTACAAAAACGAGAAGAAGTGGAAATATAAGGGCAAAATTCCCGGTATCATCGATTTCTATGCAGACTGGTGCGCCCCCTGCAAGATGGTGGCTCCAATCATCGAGGAGTTGTCAAATGACTATGAGGGCAAACTGAATGTCTGGAAGGTAGACACCGACGCTCAGGCAGAGATTGCTCGCGAATTCAATATTCAAAGCATTCCGTCAATCCTGTTCATCCCTCTTATCGGGGAGCCCAAGATGCTCACCGGAGCTCTTCCCAAGGCGACTTTTCAGAAGCTTATCAAGGAAGAACTTGGCTTAGGCTAAGAATGGGCTTTGCTCAACCGGGGCAATTCATTGACAGGAGAGTCACATTTAAGAAGTCGGACTCCAAATCGCTATTGCAGGATTCGCAGGATTGGTTGGTTATTGATAGTTCAAGTTCGTCCCGGGAACTATCCTAGAGCAAACCGATGCATTCCGGGAGAATAACTATGAGAGTCGATTGTCAAGGCAACCAGAAAATCCGGGGCGGGTATGATGCCCGACGAGAAGCTCCTGGCTGAAATGGGGAAGTTCAATGAAGAACTAACCAAAGCCGGTGTGATGCTTGCCGGAGATGGACTTCATCCCAGTAGCAATGGCAAACACCTGCGCTTCAACGGCAACAGGAAACCTTTATCGACGGCCCCCTTCGCAGAAATCAAGGAACTCATCTCCGGCTACTGATATGGAAGGTGAAATCGATGGAAGAGGCAATCGAATGGGTTCGGCGCTGTCCCAATCCGATGGGTGCCGAAGAATCAGAAATCGAAATTCGCCCCTCGCTCGAAGCCAATAACCTTGGCAAGGAGATGCCCTATTGATTGTTCGGGCTCTTTAAAGAGTCTAACTTGCATAAATCTCCTTTCTGTTACATTGTGGCTCACGAGGAAATTTATCGGAGTGGCATGGCTTTGAGTTTGAATGCGGAGAACAATAAGGCAGCCTGTGAGCGGCTAGGTCGCCTGCAAAAGAATCTCGATGCCAGGGCCACCGCAAAATCCAGGAACTTTTGGCAGAAATACCTCAAAGGCAGAGCAACTTTTCGCGGAGTCCCGATGAATGGCATTCGGGAGACGGTTCATGCCTGGTGGCGCGACGAAGGACTTCACAACCTATCCATTGCTACACAGAAGCAAATAGCCCTGCGCCTGTTCGAAGAGGAGCATACCGAGGACAAGCTGGCCGGTGTGCTGGCGTTCTCTGAGATACTGCTCCCTCACCTGTCGAAAAAAGATCTGCCAGCCTTTGAGCGCTTGTTTGCCAGCACTCATATATCTGATTGGAATCTTTGCGACTGGTTCTGCATAAAAGTGCTCGGTAAAATGGTGGAACAAAGCCCTGATTCGTTTTCTCTGGCAAAAACCATTTCTGCCTGGCGAACATCCAGACCCCTCTGGCAGCGCAGGGCATCCTGCGTGGCTTTCGTGAACCATGCAAAGCACGGTGATAAGGTAGTACCCGGACTACCCGACATTCTAATAAAAAATTGTGAAGCACTGGTTCGCGATTCGGAACGTTTTGCGCAAACCGGCGCGGGCTGGGTGTTGCGGGAACTCTCGCTGCATGACAAACCCAGAGTAATCCAGTTTGCCAAAAATCACGCCAAGCTGCTATCGCGCGAGGGCATCAAAAGGATTGTCGAGAAGATGCCGGCTGACGATAAGAAACGCCTGCTTGATTTTCACGACAAACGGGGTGATGGAGCAAAAAAAAGATGATCAGCATAACCAGGAGTCTAAATAAGCTGAAATGCGCCCGCAACCGATGCCTGGCTTCGCCGCGCTTGAAGAAACCAGGTTGATTGAGGCCTGCGAGCGGCGTCTGCCTTATCAGTAAAACGACAACGAATAGATGAGGTAAACTAATCAAGCCCGATTCAGTACGACAAGCCTCAAGGTACGCACATGTCTCTGATTTGACGGAAATGGCGAGGAGGCAGCGAAATTCTATGTGTCGTTGATGCCCGGCAGCTTCACTTGAAACCATGTCGCGGCCGAATCCGAACGAACCTGCTCTGGCAGTGTAGCTTAGTCTGGCTGGCACTTCATACATGTTTCTCATAAATGGCGAGTCTCAAGACTTTTGCCAGCAACTTCCACAGTCGTCCAAACAACCTATCAAGCAGAAGCGAATCGATTCCGGGATGCTCTGTTAGCCGGCGATGGAAAAGAGAGCATGTGCGCCTGACTCAAAGACCGTCTGGCAAATTGTTCCCGAAGCTCTGCCCAGGCTGATGGCTGCCGAAGACAAGGTTGCCACCAAGCGCGTGATGCAGGCCATGCTCCAAATGAGGAAGATAGATATCGCTGCACTTGATAAGGAAACAAAGATAATGCCTGACAAACAGATGAACGATAAAACGACAACGAAAGATTGCGGACAAGAAGTCGTCGGAGCCGGTGCTTCTCGCCGGCGGCAATCCACAAATAGCCAAGGCCGAAGGAGACGTCCCCGTACAGGCTTACATCGCGGCCATGTCAAACTGGAAAAGCGACTTGGGCCGCCGCTTCGATGTGCTCATCGCGTGCGCAAGGCGACAAAGTGGAATTCTCATCATGGCATAGATGGTCAGGGTTGGTTCCTCAAGCTTTCGCTGCTACACCAAAATACGTCAAAGTGGCTTTCTTTTGCAGCTCGTCACTAAAGTCTCCCCCCCTGGCAAGTCCAAGCACGAGGAAGTGCGCTCATCGACATCCACGAACATAATCAACTCGACGAGGCGCAGATAACAACCTGGATTCAACAGGCGGCCGCCCTGCCCGGATGGACTACGTGACGACTGCAGTGTTTCATAATGATGGGCTTCACGGTCTAAGACAGCATCGCAACCATTGACTATGCATTCCTCGCCAATGGCCGGACACGCTGATACCGAGGATTGCGAGCGAAGGCCAAAAGGGAGACAAAGACATGACTTTGTTGCTATTCATTGACACAAAACTGCGATTTGAATATTGTTAGCCCAATCCCCTGTAGCTCAGTTGGGAGAGCGGGTGGCTGTTAACCACTAGGTCGGCAGTTCGAGTCTGTCCGGGGGAGAGTCATACAAAACCTGGACGAACCGACGCCCAGTTTGGTTCACAGAAAGCCTTGGAGGTATCCCCTCCGGGGCTTTCACTTATAAGGGCCAGGAAAATCGCGGCCTTTTGCGCCTGCGCCTCACGAGAGCACTGTCATCCTGGCTCTCGACGCTCGACCGCAGAGATCACTCTTCGATGCGCTCGGCACCCTTCTCAGCCCCGATCGTGCTCTCCGAGGCCGAGAGCGGGGACAGAGCACGGCCCGTTGGTTTACACAACTCGGCGGCGCGGAGATTTGGTTTACAGCAGAATCCAACTACCGATAATCGTTGGAAGAGGAGGACACGGTTTCGATGGCGACTCTGTCGGTCGAGAAGCTCTACGAGAAGCACTACGCAGGCGAAAAGGCGCGGCGTGGCTTCTTCGATGCGCTCGCAGCCTGGCGCCAACCAAACAGAGTCCTCTACCCCGGCAGCTTCATCCAAGTGACCGCGTCCCTCGTGTTCCCCTCCGTCGTGTACGTGGACAACGACCGCAACGCCAAGCGGTTCTTCTCCAAGATGGACGATGTCGTTTCCTTCGTGACCCGTCACAAGGTCTACCGCGAGAAGCCCGAGATGGTCTTCCATGGCTCGAGCTACGAGGCCCACATCCCCGAGCCAGACGGATCCTTTGACTTGCTCATCTCCCTCTACGCCGGCTTCATCTCGAAGCCCTGCAAGCGCTACCTGAAGCTCGGTGGCATCCTCGCCGTGAACAACAGCCACGGCGACGCCAGCCTTGTCTCCATCGATCCCGACTACGAGCTCATCGGCGTGATTCAGGGTCGCGGTGATCGACTTCGCGTGGTGGAGGAAAAGCTGGATGCCTACTTCAAGCCGAAGAAGCAAACGGTGGTGACCGAGGAGCTGCTCCGCAAGGCGAACCGGGGCATCGGCTACACCAAGACGGCGCCAGCCTACTTGTTCAAGAGAGCGCGGTAGCGTCTACTGAATCAGCTCGAAGAAATCGAAGGTGAGCGTCACGGACTCGATGACGTTCTTGTCGGACTCGTTGTCCCAGTCGCCGGCCACGAACTTCACGGGCCAGGCGTGGGACAGGGACCAGCGGCGTAGCGTGGTGCCGTCGCGGTCCTGCTGCACGATGTCGATGTTGCGCTTGTAGTTGACGTCGGTGAGGCCGGGGCCGCTCGAGGTGATCGCCACGTCCTGGAACCAGTCGAACAGATCCCGGTCCTGGGTAGCGCCTCTTTCGAGGGTCACGTCTGCAAAGGTCAGACGACCAGGGCTCTTGTTGGGGATGAGCGAACCGCCCTCGAAGTACTGGACGTTCGCCACCTCCACCGAGAGCTCGCTGCACTTCTGAAAGCCGGCGTGGCCGATGTCGTCGATCTCGACGATGAACTTGAACTTCTTGTGGAAGCTCCTGGGATTGCCGATGACCGCCATGGTTTCGTCCTCCTATCTCACGCGCCGGCCGCGGCCAGCTCGGCTTCGAGCGCTCGGGTGTCCTGGGAAATTCTCAGCACGATGAACTCAGCCGGCTTGTTCGTGGCCAGGCCCACCCTGGCGATGAGCTTGCCGGCGAAAATCACCGAGGGCGTGTTCAGCGTCTCCGAGACGTCCACAAAGAACGCCTTGAAGGGCTCGCGGCTGCGGAACGCGCCGTTGTTCATCTGGGTGAGCAGGAACGCGGTGATGGTCCGGCGCACCTGGGCGCGCAGCCCCTCGGTGTTGTTCTTGTGCCTGGCGAACTGCAGCCCCTGCTTGAGGCTGCGCTTGATGAAGATCACGCCGCGCCGCTCGGCGACGTAGGGGAAGTTGCTGCTGCCCTTGAGGGTGCGGGAGCCGTCGATGTAGCGCGGCAGCCCCGGCCCAGTGGTCAGCGGGTTGATGCGTTTCGGGTACACCAGGTCGCGCTTGGCCTCCTCGAGGATCTCGTCGGTCTCGAAGCCGAGCACGCCGAACATGCGGCCCTTGTCGATGCCCGCCGGCGGGTCGTAGACGCCTCCGAGTCTGGCCGAGTCGGTGCGGGCGTAGACCCCGGCGAGGATGCCCGAGGGCAGCACCGGGATCTTGTCGGCCGGACCGAAGACACTCTTGGCCGGGTTGAGCACCAGCACGCGGGGCCAGTAAATGGCGGCGAACTCGGTCAGCTCGATCAGGGCCGCCGTGTTCTGCACGTAGTCCACGATGCCCGTGGTGCTCTGGTTGGCGGGCGGATCCAGGATGGCGAAGACCGTCCCGTCCCTGTCCACCTCGCAGTAGGCGACCATGGCGTTGTGGACCGCCGAGGTCGCTCGTCCCGGAACCAGCAGCATCGTCAGGTCCTGCACATGGTCGAAGGCGTTGAGGCCGGTCTTACCCGCCTCGGAGCCGACGAAGTCGCTGTCGTCCAGCCCCCGGTGAGCCCGTCATTGCCCCCGGCGAGCTGCACGGTCTGCACGTCCGGCACCGGGTGACCGGCCAGGAGCTGGTCGATGACCCGGATGAGGTTGGAGCCCGTTCTCTCGTCGTTGACGATGGCCTCGATGTAGCCTGTCGTTGAGCCCGTCCAGGGCCGGGATGTCGTCACCAAATACAGCGCGTGCTGCGGTACGGACATCAAGCGTCGGCATCAAGATGCGCGCCGAGAACTGATCAGCCTGCCACTCGGCCTTCTCTTTCCTCGTCTGTGTCCGGCAGACCAGTACCGGCTTGGGCTCCTCACCGGGCTTGCCGGCGAAGAGCGGCAGCGTCACCTTCTCCATCTCGATGATGGGGCGGTGCAGCTGCCAGTGACCGATCTCGTGGGCGACCGTGAAGGCGAAGCGCCCCTCGTTCCCCTCCAGCGAGCTGTCCACGCAGATCCGCTTTTCGTCGAACCAAGTCGCGCCGAGCACGTCACCGATGCCGATCACTTCCTTGAGGTCGGTCACCTCGAAGTTCAGCTCGAGGTATCCCTCCACGATCTCGTCCACGTCGATGGGAGGCTTTATGTCCTCATCTTTCCACCGGGCGTAGTTGACCAGGAGCTCTCAAGCGGCGCTCTCGATCTGCGCCGGGGCGAGGTACGGTACCTTGATCGCCTGCAGCTGCATCACCCGTTCTCCTTCTTCGCCTTCTCGAGCAGCTCCATCAGCTTCTCGGACGAGATGTTGCTTTCCTGGGTCCGGCGCATGAACTCGGGCATGCCGGGGTCGGCCTTCATGTAGTCCTTGACGCTGGTCGGGATCCGTCCCGCCAGCTGCATCAGCTCATCGAAGTCATCGCCGAGCACCTCCGCGAGCTTGCGGATGGTCTCCTCACTCGGGGTTGCCGGCTCCTTTTCTGTTTCGACGCGGGAGAGGAAGGTCGCCGAGATGCCGGCCTTGGTCGCCGTTTGGCGTAGGCCCAGCTTTCTCTCCTTCCTAACCCGCCGGATTCTTTGTCCGAAGGTCTCTGCCATGGTGTTGGTCACCTCCGCATCACTCAGTTGTACCGTTTAGTAAACTCTAAACGCATCGGTGTCAACCCCCTGTGTCCCAGCTCGCGTCTCCCAGCCGCGTTTTACCTTTGGTAACGGGTAGATACGACCGCGTCATTGAGTGCATAATTATGCGGTGTTGTTATCACATATCTTTACTTATGGGCACTTGTTGGGTAGTGTCTGACGCATCTGTCTTGGAGGATCCTGGTGGCGCGCAAACGAAACAAGGTGACTGTTCTTCTGGACCACGACGAGTACCAGCGCTTTGAATCCTACTGCGAGGAGCGTGGGTACAAGAAGAGCACACTCATCGCGCGCCTGATCCGAGAGCACCTCGATGAACAACGATTTCAAGTCCAGGGCGAGTTGAACCTGGGCGGATCACGGCTAGAAGGACTTGAAAAGTGAAGGCCAGCAAAAACAACGCGTCGAGGCCACTGGAGTCCGTCGAGCTGTTTGCGGGTGCCGGTGGCCTCGCCCTGGGTATCTCCGACGCCGGGTTTCATCACCGTGCGATGATCGAACGTGACCGTTGGGCATGCGACACAATTCGCTACAACCAAGAACGAGGCGTTTCACCGGTCGTGAACTGGCCGACCCCCTATCAGGGAGACGTTCGCGACTTTGACTATTCGCCTTATGAGGAACGCATAGACCTCGTATCGGGAGGCCCCCCCTGCCAACCCTTCTCTATTGGCGGAAAGCATCGCGGGTATCGCGATGATCGCGACATTTTCCCGGAAGCCGCGCGTGCCGTGAGAGAGATCCGACCAAGAGCCTTTCTCTTTGAAAATGTACGAGGACTCCTGAGGCCGAACTTCGCTGAGTATTTTAAGTACATCCTCTTGCGTCTCACCTATCCGGAACTCGTGCGACGCGCAAATGACAAATGGACCAACCATCTCGCTCGGCTTGAGAGACATCACACGGCGGGCACATCAAGGGGCCTCTCCTACAACGTCACGTTTCGCGCACTGAACGCCGCTGATTACGGTGTGCCACAGGCCAGAGTTCGAGTTGTTCTCGTTGGCTTTCGCGCAGACCTCGGTTTCGAATGGTCGTTCCCAGAGCCGGAACACACGCTGGATAGCTTGCTCTGGGACCAATGGGTCACGGGCGAGTATTGGGACGAACACTCGATCTCAAAAAGAAGAAGGCCATCAATCCCACAACGATTCGTTTCCCGTGTGGCGAAGCTCAAGTCTGCTGGTGAGAAGCCTTCCGCTGCCAGATGGCGCACGGTGAGGGATGTTCTTCGGGATCTTCCCGAGCCGACGGAGCGCCAAGAAACAAAGGGGGTTCTGAATCACTGGCTCAACCCAGGTGCCCGCGCCTACACGGGGCACACGGGAAGTCCATTTGATCTACCAGCGAAGACTCTTAAGGCAGGCGTCCATGGAGTACCTGGCGGCGAAAACATGCTCGCCCATGCCGACGGAAGGGTCCGCTACTTCACTGTCCGAGAAGCCGCTCGCCTTCAGACTTTTCCAGACAACTACGCGCTCGAGGGGGCGTGGTCAGAAGCAATGCGTCAACTTGGCAACGCGGTTCCCGTGAAAATGTCGCAGACGGTCGCCGTTCGTATTCGTGAATTACTGAGCAACGAAGCGGAGGCCGCATGATATCAGTAAGCAACAGGAAGCGAATACTGGTCTCTCTCGGCCATGAAGCTGCAGTAAACCGATCGCTGTTTCTTGAGGTACCGCATGGTACAGAGGGGGTCATATGAGCAACGATACGTCCTCGCCCTCGGTAATCAACATACAACCCTCCGCGCGGATCCTGAGGGTCCTGGGTGACATCGAATTCGAGCCGTGGCAATGCCTCGCGGAGCTTGTTGACAACTCCTTCGATGATTTCTTGGACATCGAACGATCGGGGATTGCTTGGCCGGATGGCTACAAGGTCAGCATCACCCTACCGAAGTCTTCGACACCGGTGACAGAGGCTGAAGTTGTTGTAACCGATACCGGGAGAGGCATGGACCTCCCCACTCTCAACAATGCCGTTCGGGCTGGCTGGTCAAGCAATGACCGGTTCAGCAAGCTCGGCCTTTTCGGTATGGGCTTCAACATCGCCACCGCTCGGATGGGTCGCCTGACACGCGTCCTCACGACTCGATCTGGCGATACCGAGTGGGTAGGTGTCGTCATTGATCTCGACAATATCGGAGATGATTTCAACGTGCCCGTGATACGTCGCCCAAAGACGACCGCGAGCGAACACGGAACAGTTGTAGAGATCGCCAGACTCGATCCGTTTCGATCCGGTTGGCTTGGCCGGAACCTTTCCAAGTTTCGGACAACATTGGGCGACGTGTATCCTTATCTTCTAGCGCAGAAACCATTCCATCTGTTCGTCAACGGCGTCAAGGTCAACCCGAGAAGACCCTGCGCATGGGACAGTTCCCGATCGGTAACCTACGGGCGAGGCTCAACTGCTGAGCAAATCCCTGCCGTACGTGAATTCAACAAGAAGCTTCCGGACGCAAAAGCCTGCCTAACCTGTGGAAATTGGGAGCCGGTTGACAGGGAGACATGCACCGAATGCGGCAATGGTCAGTTGGTGCTGAAAGAACGAAGCATTCGCGGATGGATCGGCATACAACGGTATCTGCACAAGACCGAGTTCGGTATCGATTTTCTTCGCAATGGACGGAAGATCCTGCGATACGACAAACGGCTTTTTGAGTGGACTGATCCGAATGATCCCCTGGCTACCCCAGAACTCGAATATCCTATCGAGTTGGGGCAAGGCGGACGAATCATCGGTGAAATCCACCTCGACCATGTGCCGGTCAATTACCAGAAGAATGCGTTCGAATGGAGTGACCGAAACTGGATATCAGCCGCTCGGTTTGTGCGAGGTGAAGGCCCATTGTTGCCGAAACGCGCAAAACAGCTTGGCTACCCCCCTAATGATAGCCTCCTAGCGAGTCTTCACCGAGGATACAGAAGAAACGATCCTGGCTATCGCTGCCTAATCCCCGGCAATGGCACGGGGCCAATCCACGGCACAACCCTTGAATGGCGTGACAAGTTCCACAAGGGTGAGCCAGATTATCAGACCGACGAGAAATGGTGGGAAGCCGTTGTCTATCACGAGTCCAAGCTCGCGTCACCCACCCCTTCCGGACAACCATCATCAGGAGGTAGCCCCGGAGATGTTTTGTCGGAGTTGGGGCTCACGGGGGCTGAACAGGATAACTCCAACAATGGTGCGTCGGTCGCAGAACAACCTCCGGCACCCGCGCCAAAACCAGAAACAGAGCGTGAGCGACTGGCGAGATATCGAGATGGTGCAACGCGCGTACCTGAGTTAAGCGGCGAATTTGGTCTGACGGAGTTCGGTGCCACCGTCAATGTTGATGTTCACGCGGTATCCAAATGCGCCGTTAAGGACAACAACGGATTCCGGACTCCCGTGCTTCTGGCGCGAGAGCGAGGACGTGAGTACGGTGCCTACATCGATCTTCAGCACCCGGTCTTCAAGGACTTTGCCGATGAGCCCGCTGACTATCTTGTTGTGGAGCTGGCAAATCATCTCAAGACGCGGGCAGAGCATGAAATGCCGCTGGCTCAGGCTGTTGCCTTGTTGAAGGAGCGGCAGCTCTCCGATCTGAAAGTTGATGCGGCAACTTTGGCCGGACAAGCTCGAGAGCTCTTAGCTGACATACGCGAGCAAATGGCGGAAGCGATCAAAGAAAACCCAGATCGCGCGTGGCAATTTCTCACAACAGATGAACGCGCGACAACTGAGACGAATCTGGTTGTCGAAGCTGCTGGCGTCAATCTAAAGGACATGGAAGCAACTGGGGAATTCCTTCTCTATACGCCCCTCACGTTCACTCCTCGATTAGTTGAGGAATGGCCAGAGGCATTCATGGATGGCAAAGTCTTTAAGGGGCTGTATGACACGGTAAAGACGCCTGCCGGTAAGCGTATCTCTGTTGGCCGCGTGGCGAGTTACCTCTATGACGCGGCTCTGACCGCAGAGGCCAAGATTGCTCAACCAGCACAACTGTTCCGATGCCGTTTGAGCCTACAACTACTTCGGAATGAACTCGCACCGGTGAAGGCTGAAGTATGAGCGAAGAGCACTTTCTGTCTCCAACGGTATTGCTGTCCGGTGGCCCAAACCGTTTCAACTTGGCGATAGAAAGGCTCCTTCTTCATCTGGGTTTCTCCGATGTCCGGGTTATCGATGGATCAGGCGACGGTGGAGGTGACATCCTTGGTGTCCGAGGCTCGGATCTCTTCATCTTCCAGAACAAGTGGACGACGGGCCAATCGATTTCTCGCGATGCGGTAGACGAGGCCGAGACCGCCAAGGCCAAATACGGGGCCGACCGCGCCGTTGTCGCAACGAATGCCGCACCAGATGCTGGCGCCACAAAACGAGCGCGCCGTCTCGCTGGTGTTGGCGTTTCCATAGAGTTTTGGACACGCGAGCACCTGCCTCGACTGTTTGAAGCGATACCAACACTCATACCGTCTCATTTCGAGCTCCGCCCCTATCAACTCAAAGCCGTCGAGGCTCTGCAAAGAGACCTCCGCGAACATGGGCGGGGCCTCCTGGTCCTAGCAACGGGCCTGGGCAAGACTGTAATTGGTGGTGAGGTAATCGCCCAACATATTCAGGCGCACCCAGTAGACGACATCCTTGTGGTTGCGCACATGAAGGATCTCGTTCAGCAACTTGAGCGTGCGTTATGGCGCCATCTGCCGAAGCAGATACGAACGCAGCTACTAACCGGGGATTCAAAGCCGGTCTCTCTGGAGGGCGTCACCTGCGCGACGGTCGAGTCCGCGCTGTCCGCAGTCTACGACGGATATCGCCCCGCTCTCATAATGGTTGACGAAACACATCACGTCGCCGAGGAGGGGCAGTTTCAGAAGTTGCTTGATTTGACATCGGATGCTGGCCAGTTCGGGGTAACGGCAACACCATGGCGAGGAGATCGGTTCGACATAAGCAGCAAGTTCGGAGAGCCGAGCTTTAAAATGGGGATTGCCGATGGCATGGCCCAGGGATACCTGGCGCAGGTTGATTATCGTCTATTTGTTGACGATATCGATTGGGACGTCGTGCGGCAAGCGAGCAAGGAGGGCTACACCCTTAAGGAACTCAACGCAAAGCTCTTTCTCCCTCAACGCGATGAAACCGTCGCGGATCACCTTTGGAACGTTTGGTCAGCAACGCGAAACCCGAGGGCGATCTTGTTCTGTCGAACAATTGAGCACGCTGAGCGTATGGCGAGTGTCCTCGCCCGATATTCGCCGGTTTGGCGCGCTACAACGTGTCTCCACAGTAAGCATGGCAAGCGCGACAGGGATGTGCTCCTGTCGCAATTCCGTCTTGGACGCGTGCCCATATTGACGGCGGTTGACATACTGAATGAGGGCGTCGACGTTCCTGACGTCAATGTACTTGCTTTTCTCCGCGTCACGCATAGCAGAAGAATCTTCGTTCAACAGTTGGGCAGGGGCCTCCGACTCCGTGAGGGGAAAGAGAAGGTTGCCGTACTCGATTTCGCCACTGACATACGTCGGGTTGCCGCTGTTCTGAACCTTCGTCGAGATCTCGAAAGCCTGCGTGGCCCGTCGGAGGTCCTCAAGCTGAGAAACACATCGGAGATCACGTTCACGAATACCGATGTCGGTTCGCTGATGGATGCGTGGATCAAGGACGCGGCTAGCCTTGAAACAGCCATGGACGAAGCGCGTCTGCAGTTTCCCGAGGTTGCACAGGTGGTGCCGCTGTGAGTAGAAAGATAACGAACGACAAGCATGTCGCGCGGGTTGTGAGGAAGCTCTATGCGGACGCACAAGCCATCGATTGGGAACATGTGACGTCTGCCGACAAGACAGCGCGCTATGCGCATTGGCTCGATGACCCACTTGTCGGCGGCCTCCTCGGCCAGTGGATGAGTCCGGAAGAGGCTCGTGTTTGGATAAAAGACGGACCGATGAAGGAATATGTTCGTGCTATCGCCGGGTTCGGTCCCTTTGCGCAGTACCTTGATGAACATCCTAGAGGACCTACTGCCATGGTGAGATTGGCTCTTGGCAAGGAATGGACACCTGTCTCCGGCACAGAGGGGGTCAAGCCGCTCCACTGTGATGCGACGAGTGGGTCCGGAACAGTCCGGCTGATCTGGGGCCCATCACGCGACTTCAAGCACCTACTTTGGGCCGCGCTTGAAGCAAGTGATCGCAACAAAAAGAAGGAAGTCAAGATCGCCGTATTCGATACAGTCGCTCACCCTACGAGTTCAGCCACGAAGGCACCCCATGAGCGTTTTTGCACTAGATGTGGCTTCGCGGTGACTCACGTTCGGCTCTAGGAGCCGAGGCCGATGGAGTTCACACCAACTTCTTCTCTCGAGCCAGGTTCCAGCCCTCGGCAAGCAGCGTCTTGCGGTTCTTCCCAAAATCGCGGCCAACATACTGATTTTGGGTCTTACCGTCCTCAAACCATCGGAGGTAAGCCCAGACGGCGCGACCGTCGTGTGGCCTCTTCAGCTCGATTGATGCGGTGGCGTAGCGTTTCTTGCCGAACTTTTTTCTTCGGCGTTCGCGCCCACCCGCAGCTTCGTCTTGTTCCTCGGCGGCTTTCATCGCCGGCACCTCTGTCCAGCCTCGCGTCCACTGCTGGCTTGAAGATTGACCATACCGCGGACGCGGGAGCGGGCGCAAACTCGATGCGGGTGGCACCGTGAAGGCGAATCCGCATCTCGACGATGCGCGCCTTGAGGTTCAGATGATTCGCCGGACTAGGCGGAGGATGCTGCGCTGGGGCCGCGCGAACTTTCGCGAATTCGTCTGGCGCCAAGAGCAGGATCCTTGGCTGGCCCTCGTGGCCGAGTTCTTCCTCCAGCGCACGAGAGCGTCGCAGATAGCGGATGTGTTCGTCGACTTCAAGGAGCGGTTTCCGACTGCAAGCTCCGTTGCTGGTGCCACCGAATCAGATGTCGGAAAGTTTTTTTCGCGCCTCGGACTCCGATGGCGTGGGCCACTGCTCATAGAAATCGCCAAGGAAGTTGCGGCACGCAATGGGCGACCACCCGACGACACCAAGAGTCTGCAAGCAATGCGAGGCATTGGGGGATATACGGCAGCAGCCTGGCTTTCTTTACATCGTGGAGTTCGCGCCGTCATTATCGACGCCAACGTTTGTCGGTGGCTGAACAGAATGACAGGTCTGCCATACAACAGAGACCCCAGGGGACTTCGCTGGGTGAACGACATGTGTGAGAGCCTGACCCCCCCGAAGGTCTTCCGAGACTATAACTACGCCGTTCTCGATTTCACGATGACCGTCTGCACTCGTAGCCGACCTGGTTGCAGTTCTTGTCCTCTACGTTCGGACTGCCTGCATTCTCGAACAGGTTCAATGCCATGAGCCTGAGCCAATGCCAGCCACCGGCGCCGCTGTTCTCCCCACACCATCTCCCGCGACACCACCCGCAACGCCCGCTCGCTGGTGGGCTCGAGGCAGAGGACCTGTTCCTGGATATCGGGGGCCAGCAGGGTCAGGTTGAGGAACTGGGTGACGCGGGCGCGGGTGAGCCCATATTGGCGGGCCAGGGTGGCGCGGTCTTGAAACTCGCCGCCATCGATGGCGCGCCGAATCCGGTGCGCCATGGCGAGCATGCGAGCCACCCGAGCGGGCCGTCGGACGGTTGCGGGCGGCGGGGGCGGTGGCTCCTGGCTGAAGACCACGTCGCCGCCCTGGCGGCTTCGGAACAGGTAGCTGGTGAAGATCCGTTTGCCCTTCTTGCCGCTGTCTTCGCCCTGCCCGCCCTCGTTGGCGCCTGTGCCGCGTTCGGCAGCCGGGGTCCGCATTGCTCATGGTCTCGCCTCCTTCTCACGCCCAGGGGCCACGTCGGGCGCCTGGGCCGCCTCGTCGAGTAGGTCTTCCACGTCCTCGGTCAGGTCCACCAGCTCGGCGGACACCTTGCCGGCGACGTCGTCCACGACGACCCGCTTGACTACCGCGCCCACCAGGCGGGCCTGATTCTCGACGGTGAACACGTCCCAGACATCGTCGAAGTGAGCCAGCGCATCGGCGACCCAGCTCGCCTCCACCTCGGTCTTGCCAGCTCGTTCAGGGCGCGTTCGATCTGGTAGAGACGGGTCTCGCGGTGGGTGATCTGGGCGCCCAACTCCTCGATACGTTCTTCCAGCAACCGGTGGGCGGTGCCGTTGGCCGTGCCCAGGGTCTCCACCAGCTTGTGTCCCTCGGCCGAAAGGCTGGCGATGGCCGCCGGCAGCTTCTTGCGCTCGGTCTGCAGCTCCTCGCGGCGCTCCTGGAACTTCATCGCCAGCTCGTCGGTGATGCCCACGGTCAGGTCCAGTGGCTTTCCGAAAACCATCCTGCACTCGCCAAGCAGTTCATCTTCATCACCGGTGGCGCACTGTAGGGAGTCAAGGAAAATGAGAATGGGAAAAAATCAATGCAATCGGGCTAATTATTTGTATAAAAAGAGATTAAAAGAATTAGTTTAGACTAGTTTTTTGTAGGCAAAATGAGAAAAAACGAGAGAAATTTTCGTTTTTTTGGCCGAAAAGTGGAAATTTTGGGACTAAAACACCGGTGAAAAAATGAAAATTCAAGATGTTTTTTGATGTTGGTGTATCCTTGATTT
>Ga0209149_1000015_pt1:175000-177774 | contig 177774 bp, 147 predicted proteins | sample WorMetTyACAVOLI2_FD_187423 | JGI IMG/M metagenome (GOLD analysis project Ga0209149, IMG submission 187423) | Marine gutless worms symbiont microbial communities from Max Planck institute for Marine Microbiology, Germany - Olavius algarvensis... ... | reverse complement strand
CAAGGTCAGGCGTTTGTGTGCTAACTTCTTAGTTGCGGTCATTGTGTCCTCCTTTGGGTATTATTGTTCGGCAAAACATTTATACCCGAGAGGACGACCGCGCGCCATACCCTGGTCTTCTTTTGGGACCAGGGATGGCGCTTATCGTCTATCTCAAACTGTTTGGGAAGATCTTAACTTTTTCAATTCGAAGGCTTTGACGTGGTACCGGGAACCTTTATCTATACCATTGTAAATTGCTAATTCCCCCTGACAAATAGAAGTTTGTAAACAAAGCGAGAAGGCAGGCTATACATATGCAAAACGTTGTTGGAACCCTGAGAGAGCGCGGATTTATTGAGAGCACGACCCACGATGAAGAACTGGAAACCTACTTCAGCCAGACCGGGCGCAAGTGTTACATCGGCTTCGATCCCACGGCCTCCAGCCTGCATATCGGCAGCCTGGTGCCGATCATGTCCCTGGCCCACATGCAGCGCAGCGGACATGTGCCCATTGCCCTGGTGGGCGGGGGGACCGGCCTGGTGGGCGATCCCAGCGGCAAAACGGAGATGCGCAAGTTCCTGACGGTGGCGGATGTCAACAGCAATGCCCAGGGCATCAAAAACCAGCTGGCCCGTTTCATCGATTTCGAAGCAGACCGGGCGATCATGGTGAACAATGCCGATTGGCTTACCAAGCTCGAATATATCCCGTTTTTACGGGACATCGGCCGCCATTTCTCGGTGAACCGGATGATCAAGGCCGAGAGCTACAAGATGCGGCTCGACTCCGACGACGGCCTCAGTTTCATCGAATTCAATTACATGCTGCTGCAGGCGTACGACTTTTTGAAACTCTATGAAAACCACGACTGCTGCCTGCAGATGGGCGGCAGCGATCAGTGGGGCAACATTGTGGCCGGCATCGACTTGATCCGGCGGGTCAACCAGGGCACGGCTTTCGGGATTACCTTCCCGCTGATTACCACTTCCGGCGGCGCCAAGATGGGCAAGACCGCCAAGGGGGCTGTCTGGCTGGATGCCGAGCGCACCTCGACCTATGACTATTACCAGTACTGGATCAACTCTGATGACCGCGACGTGGCCCGGTTCCTGGCCCTGTTTACCTTTCTGCCCATGGATGAGATCCGGGCCGTGGAGAAACTGCAGGACGCGGACCTCAACCTGGCCAAGGCGGTCCTGGCCTTCGAGGCCACCGCCATTGCCCACGGGCCGGCAGCTGCCCAGGAGGCATTCAAAGCGGCGGCCAGCATGTTCGGTGGACGCGTCATTCCGGGCGACCTGCTGCCGTCCAGTCAGATCCCCCGGGGTGAATCCGCCCAGGGCGACACGGTGGTCCCGCAAAGTGAAATGGCCCAGGCGGAACTGGCGCAGGGCATCCCGGCCTTCAAGCTGTTTCCCCTGGTCGGCCTGGCTGATTCGGGGGGGGCTGCCCGGCGGCTGATTTCCCAGGGGGGCGCCTATGTGAACGGCGAGCGGGTCGGAGCCTTTGACCAGGTCATAAATGACAGCGATATCAAAGAGATGGAAATTGTTTTGCGGGCCGGGAAAAAACGATTTCACAAGATCAAAATCAAAGCCTGAAAATTTTTTGAAAAAAGTAAAAAACAGGCTTGACAGGGCCGCTCACACAGTGCTAATTACTCGCCTTTCGCTAACGCGACGTGCCGCAGGGCACGCTTTGATCTTTCGAAAAAAAGTTTAGAACAACCGAAAAAAACGTTGACAATTGTGTCCGTAGAGCGTACATAATCAAATTCTGTCAAGTTGATCTTTTCTAACCCCAACCGATCACATTCTTCGCACGGAAAAAGCGAAATTGATCCAAAAAAGTTAAAAAAGGTGTTGACAGGGAGTCAGCAAGGTTGTATAAATATTTTTTGTCAGCACGGCAGCATCCGCTGACGGTTCGCCGCACAATCCGCGGCAAACTTGATCTTTGAAAACTAAATAGTGACAGCTCGTCGAGTTCGGGTCTTATAGACAATTCCGCTGCTTTATGCAGCGAACCAATTTAATTGGAGAGTTTGATCCTGGCTCAGAATGAACGCTGGCGGCGTGCTTAACACATGCAAGTCGTACGAGAAATCTTCAGCTTGCTGAAGAGAGTAAAGTGGCGCACGGGTGAGTAACGCGTGGGTAATCTACCCTTGAATCGGGGATAACGTTGCGAAAGCGACGCTAATACCGGATAACATCATAAAGGTTTCGGCCTTAATGATCAAAGATGACCTCTACATGTAAGTTGTTGTTTGAGGAGGAGCCCGCGTACCATTAGCTTGTTGGTAGGGTAATGGCCTACCAAGGCCGCGATGGTTAGCTGGTCTGAGAGGATGATCAGCCACACTGGAACTGACACACGGTCCAGACTCCTACGGGAGGCAGCAGTGAGGAATTTTGCGCAATGGGGGAAACCCTGACGCAGCAACGCCGCGTGAGTGATGAAGGCTTTAGGGTCGTAAAGCTCTGTCAAGTGGGAAGAAGCTATCCGAAAGTAATACGTTCGGGTATTGACGGTACCACTGAAGGAAGCACCGGCTAACTCCGTGCCAGCAGCCGCGGTAATACGGGGGGTGCAAGCGTTATTCGGAATCATTGGGCGTAAAGGGCACGCAGGCGGCCTGGTAAGTCAGATGTGAAAGCCCGGGGCTTAACCCCGGAAGTGCATTTGAAACTATTAGGCTTGAGTATGGGAGAGGGAAGTGGAATTCCTGGTGTAGAGGTGAAATTCGTAGATATCAGGAGGAACACCGGTGGCGAAGGCGACTTCCT